>TARA_R110002167_G_scaffold133496_1_pt1 | contig 99681 bp, 89 predicted proteins | sample TARA_R110002167 | Tara Oceans TARA_R110002167 (sample SAMEA4398238) | marine metagenome | biome: Polar Biome; feature: [MES] marine water layer (ENVO:01000295) within the mesopelagic zone...; material: water (ENVO:00002006), including particulate matter (ENVO:01000060) such...
CAGCGTTCAATCTGAGCCATGATCAAACTCTTCAATTAAAGTTTTTTTGTTCGACTACGTCGAACGGCTCAATGAATTCTACTGTTATAATTCGCTTTGCTCAAAGAGCTAACGAGTTATCAACTACATTGCTGTAGCTTCATATTACTATGAACATTCTCATCATCGAGTTAAATTTTGATTGCCAACATTCCGAAGAACAGAAGACAATTTCGAATAACTCAATACCTGTGAATGTCCACACAGATTACTTGATAAATTGTTAAAGAGCGGACCTGGTAACTAGCGTTAGACGCTGCGTTCCGTGTCAGTGGGGTGTATTATAGGGAAAACAATTTATAGCGCAAGGGCTTTCTACGGTTTTAATGGCTATTATGCCCCAACTGCACACTATTTGAACTTAAAGCCATGTTTATTGATGTTTTCGCTGACTTTATAGGCAAAATTTGCATGCTATAGCGAACATCAAATTTATATTAGTTACCTATATAAGGCTTATTATGCGGCTCACAGTAGTTTAAGCGGGTAATTTAGCATGTTGAGTCTAAAAAATTACTGAAACGACGTTAATTTCATGTTAACTCCGTAGCCGCATTTAGTAGCGCGAACGATTTAGCCTTATTGGATGACATATCTTTATTTGGATAAGGGGATTTGTATCAGCAAAAAATAAGCTGATTAGTATAGAAAGGAAGAGAAAGACTAAAACGTGGTAAATGGTTACATTGAAAATCGCTGTTCATATATAAGTGGTGAAAGCTTAAATATGAACAGCTGAAATAATAGCTTTGAGTTCGCGATTCTATTATTTGGCGAGTAATTGACTTAGCAGACTCGGAACATCAGCGATACTGTCAACAACTGCACTCGCAAGTTCAATTCCGGCTTCGTCTACTACTTTACCTGAACGAACCAAAATGGCAGTGTTAATGCCAGCCGCTTTTGCTGCGCGTATATCATCAGCTTTATCGCCCACCATGACTGACTGGCTCATATCAATTTTCAAAAATTCTGCAGCATCTAGCATCATGCCGGGTTTGGGCTTTCTGCAATCGCAATCTTGCTTATATTCACCTAGGCCTTTTTGTGGATGATGCGGGCAATAGTAGATACCATCAAGTTCGACACCTTTATCGGCAAAGTTCCAATCCATCCATTCCGTTAAATGATGAAAATCATCCTCACTGTACATACCACGAGCAATGCCAGATTGATTGGTCACCACTATTAATAGGTAACCCATCTGCTTTAATGCGAGACACGCTTCAAATACACCGTCGATATATTCAAAGTCGTCCACGGTATGAACATAACCATTGTCTTTATTGATCACACCATCACGATCGAGAAATACTGCTTTATTCAACCTAACACTCCTTAAACTCTATACTGTGTCGATTATCCCATTGAGATGAATTTTGGGCCAGATAATCTGAATAATTTTGTTAATTTGTTCATTTACCGCGGTTTTATGAGCTTAATCTGCATAATTGTATAGGTTTCACTTTATAAAGCGGCGGCTAAGCGTTACCCTTGCCCGAAGAAATTAGTGATTATTATAGAATACATGAGCAATATACCTCCTATTATTCATAAAACGCGTACGCAACTTGTTGTTGAGGCGCTCAGAGAACGGATCCTTTCTGGTGATATACAAGGAGGAGAACCGCTTAGGCAGTCTGCTATTGCAGAACAGTTAAATGTAAGTCGAATTCCCGTTCGTGAAGCTTTAGTTCAATTAGAAGCTGAAGGTTTGATTAATTTCGAACCACACAAAGGCGCAACGGCAACATTGTTATCTGTTGAACAAGTCACTGAATTATTTGAACTGCGCGCTATGATCGAATCAGATTTGTTGGCTAAGGCCATCCCTAACCTATCTGACAAAGATCTTGTTGAAGCTGAAGCCGTACTGGTTCAACTTGAATTGGCATTTAAACTGAAAGAATCAGTAGCAAGTTGGAGTGAACTGAACACTCGATTCCATACCCGTTTATACCAAGCAGCTAATCGTCCTCATACAATGGAAGTGGTTAACGGTTTAAACACTAATTGCGATCGCTATATTCGTCTGCAGTTGTTATTTACTGGCGGGATACCTATCGCTGAAAGAGAACATCGAGTGTTACTCGAATTATGTAAAAATCGCGACATCGAAAAAGCCACAACTTTACTGCGTGAGCATATCTTGCATGCTTCGGCTTCGATCACGAAACTGGTAGAACAAAAGATTAAGTCATAATAACAATAATAAACCTTAGTCATGATCATTTAAGCATTTAACATCAGCTGGTTAATGTCAGACCATTGATGTTGTAAATAAATTTAATTAACTATTGAAACATATTGAGAGAACTTCTTATGCAGTATGCACACATTACCGGTTGGGGTAAGTCAGTTCCACCCGCAACATTGACCAATGACGATTTAGCGACATTCATGGAAACGACAGATGAATGGATCAAAACACGTACTGGAATTAGTAAGCGTAACATTAGTCACGTTAATACTTCTGAAATGGCTTCGGTTGCCGCTAAGCATGCGCTTGCCGCAGCAGGGATTGATGGCAGTGAATTAGATTTAATTATTCTGGCCACCGCCAGCCCTGATACCTTGATCCCCAATATTGCATCAACGGTACAGGCAAATATTGGTGCTACCTGTGGTGCATTTGACATTAACGCTGCTTGCAGTGGCTTTTTGTATGGTGTTGGCTTGGCCAGCTCAATGATTAAGAGCGGCCAAAGTAAGAAGATTCTGATTATCGGCGCTGAACGTTTATCTTTTTATTTGGATTGGTCTCGACGTGAAACAGCAGTGTTATTTGGTGACGGAGCTGGTGCAGTTGTACTTGAGGCCAGTGACCAACCTGGTGGTGTATTAGGTTATGAATTAAATAATGATCCTGAAGGTCGCGATATTTTAAAGTCTAACTTTGGCACCCAGATGGATAGATTTGACAATGACTCATTGGATTTTTACATTCATATCAATGGTCAAGATGTGTTTAAACGTGCAATTCATGGCATGGGAAGTTTAAGTAATAAGGTATTAGACAACTGTGGTATCAGCATCGACGATGTCGACTTTGTTATTCCACATCAGGCAAACGAACGTATTATTGATACGCTAGTCAGCCGAATGAAAATTCCAAAAGAAAAAGCCTTCGTCAATATCGCTGATTATGGCAATACGTCTGCAGCGACTATCCCGATTGCGATTTGCGATGCGTTATCTCAAGGTAGAATTGAAGCCAATCAGACTATTCTGTCTTGCGCGTTTGGTGCTGGATTAACCTCAGCGGCCTTACTGCTAAAATGGGGGGAACGCACCACGCCAATTAACACCAGTGATGCTGCATTACCTCCTTGCGATAAAACCGCACTTGAATTGATTAAACCAGCAGTTGATTATTTTTTCAATAAAGCTAAAAACGCAGAATAAGCTGTCTTCAGTGTTTAATAGAAAAGCCAGTCTCGATGACTGGCTTTTTTCTTTTCTAACGAGACACATTGATTAAGTCTTTAACCGACAACTTTTTAATATCACCCATCGCCGAAACTTGAGCCAGCAACAATTCAGCACAAGATAATGCATCAATAAGCGCATTGTGAGCAGAATAAACGGGTAAACGGTAACGTGTACGGCTTGCATTCAAGCGTAACGAACCTTCTTTTAATACAGGCTGTTGCATTAAGCAGCGCTTCTTTTCTATGGCTAGTGTATCAATAAATACCAACGGAATTGATTGTCCAAAACAGCGTATCAACTGCTGCTGAATAAACTGTATGTCCAACGGTGCATGGTGCGCGACCAAAATATAGCCCTTTGTTTTTGATAAAAACCAATCAATTGCCTCTGCTAACGTTAAGGCCATGTGCAATTGGTTATCCACAATACCGTGAACCGTCGCGCTCTGCCCCACACTGCCGCTAATAGAAATCATCATATGCTGTGCTTTATTAAGCGGAATGACCCCGTTGATAATCGGCACTAAACCGATACTGATGACTTGATCATGGATTGGATCTAAGCCAGTCATTTCAAGATCAATCGCCATCAAAGGTGCATCTAGAAATGGTTTTGTTAACGCAGGCGTTATTGCTTCTAAATACGTGTTGAGTAATGAAGGTAAAGTGGTCATTTTTTTACGCCATAACACCACTTTTATCCACCAAAAACTGGCCACTAAAAGCTCCTCATGAACTTAAGTTTTATACCTGCTTGGGCATCATGTACTACTTTGAATGCATCACGAAGCTGATGGCGCATTAATGAAGAAAGGTGTTGTGGCTTTAGATAATTGTTCACAGGTAAGTTATTGGTGGCTTGATAGCCTTGATTAGCTAAACGCATGTGCGCAATGAACTCATGGGCATCCGCCAAATTAAGTGCATCTTTACGATTAATAATATTAGCGTCCATTAACGCTCTGATCCGCTTAGCAGTATTAACCTCTTTGATGCCAGCACTTAAGGCATATACTCTGGCAATGTCATTAATTAATGCACTTCCTTTGTGTTTTAAATCCATGCCTTTCACCTCACTACCATCACGCTCAAGGACAAACTTCCTAAAAAAGCCCAATGGTGGTGATTCAGTTAACGAGTTGCCCGCCATTCCGGCAAGGAAAATATCATTATTTTGTGTAGATGCTAAAACATCATCTTGCAGTTCACTGAATAAACTCAATGGCCCAAACACTGGACGCATATCAAAAAATATACTGGCATGCATTAAGGCTTTTGGTTCTGGGGTATTCACCCATCTTGAAAAAAGCCCTTTCCACTTCACCAGTGATAAGCGCCATTTGGGGTTTTGCGCCATAATGTCACCAGGACAATAAATATAGCCACATTCATCTAAGCCCTTACATACTGCTTTTGTTAACGCTTCAAAATAAGCGGCGGCAAATTCATCGGGGTCGTGGGCCAGCAATAAACCATTATCTTGGTCAGAACAAGCAACTTGATCTTGCCTACCTTGGGAACCAAAAGCCAGCCAACAAAACGCCATTGGTGCTTGACCTAAAATTTGTTGATTCAATTCAATTAGCCGACGCGTTAATGCATCGGTTACCGACGTTAATACTCTACCTATTTCTTCTGCTCTAGCATCTGCGCTGATCAAATTTTGCAATAGTAACGGAATTTGCTTACTCACTTGAATAAGCTTTTCGATACTACCTTGCCGCCCTATTTCGCCAATAAGCAGTAAGGGCTGCGAACTTTGCGAACGTAATATATCAGTACTGGTGATCATCCCTAATGCACGACTACCATCAACCACAGGTAAGTGGTGAATATTATGTTCACTCATCGCCAACATTGCTTCGAACACTAGCGCGTTGGCGTGAGTTGTCACGGGATTGATGGTCATGGCTTGACTCACCAGCGTATTGACGTCTAAGCCTTCTGCGATAATTCGATTACGTAAATCTCGATCGGTCAAAATACCGGTTAATTTTTGATTATCGATAACGAGCACCGATGAAACCCGGTGTTCACGCATTAATTTAGCCGCATCCATAACACTGGCGTGAGCGTCGATGATAATAGGCTGAGATGACATGATGGAAGTAATACGGCTAGTCGTGGTCAAGTCTTTAGCACTAAATTTAGTTTCATTGCGTAGGCGTTTAGCAAAAGCACGGGCAAAAAACTGATCAAAGCTCCGATGTTCGGAACGTAATTTGGCAAAGACTGATTGTGGTAAATGATAAACCAAACCATCTTCTAAAATAGCCACTTTATTAACCACTTTTTCACCCGATAATAAGGTGGAAAAACCAAAACACTCACCTTCGCCAACTCGGTCAACCAACACACCTTCAGGGTCACGCACTTCGAATGCACCGCTACGAACAATGTACAATTTTGGATTGTCTTTATCGAACTCAACAAAGGCAGACGCTTTACTGTAATAACCGATGCTAATCTTTCTAGCACAATATTGAATACTCTCTTTAGGTAGCGTGTCGAAAGGCGAATGAGCCGCTAAAAACTGTTCTACTGGTTGTAACTCACTGGCATCCATTAATCATTTCCCTATTGTGCATGGGCGAACAATATCACTATAGCAAAGCGTTTCGCTTATCTGCTATAGGACTAAAGCCCAACAAAAAGAGCGCCTAAGCGCTCTTTTTAAACAGTGTTGATAACAGCAGGTTAATGATCGTGTGCTTCGCCTGACCCTTTAGGGAAACGAATTGACTCAACCATTGCGACTATTTCGTCAGGGATTTTAGCGGTGACTTTACTGACAGCAAAAGCGACACCAAAGTTAACCATCATTCCCACCATACCAATACCTTCTGGTGAAATACCCAGTAACCAATTTTCAGATGAATTGGCTGCCGGATTGATAAACTTGAAGTAGGCAATATAACTAGCCGTAAATAATAGCCCGATCACCATGCCTGAAATAGCACCTTCTTTATTCATGGTTCTAGAGAAAATACCCATGATAATAGCTGGGAATAACGAGGCTGCAGCGAGACCAAATGCAATGGCCACCACCGCGGCTACGAATCCAGGAGGATTAATACCAAAGTAACCCGCCATAACAACCCCGAAACCAGCGGCTATTCGTGCATACATTAACTCTTTCTTATCCGAAATATCCGGCATTAGATTTTTCTTGAGTAAATCGTGCGACACAGATGTTGAAATTACCAGTAATAAACCCGCAGAGGTAGACAAGGCTGCGGCTAAACCACCCGCGGCAACTAGTGCAATAACCCATGCTGGAAGATTAGCAATTTCAGGCGTGGCAAGAACCATAATATCTCGGTCAATGTTCATCTCATTTTTTTCACCATTGGTGTAAAAAATCTTGCCATCGTTGTTCTTATCGTCCCATGTAATTAAACCCGTTTTTTCCCAGTTTTTAATCCACGTTGGCGCGGTTTCATAAGGCACGCCAGTTGATTCTGGTCCATTGATGGTTTCAATCATATTAACGCGAGAGAAAGCAGACAATGCAGGAATAGTGGTGTACATAATAGCGATAAAGACTAATGCCCAGCCCGCTGAAATACGTGCATCTTTTACTTTAGGTACAGTAAAGAAACGTACAATCACATGCGGTAAGCCCGCTGTACCAAACATTAATGCACCAGTAATGAAGAACACATCAATCATCGATTTTGAGCCTTCGGTATATTGGGAGAACCCGAGTTCTGCCGATAATCCATCGAGCTTATCGAGTAAGTACACCCCCGTACCATTACCTGCGGCATCAATCATCTCAGCGCCAAAACCAATTTGCGGCAATATATGACCCGTCATCATTACAGAGATGAAGATAGCAGGAACCATAAAGGCAAAAATAAGTACGCAGTATTGTGCTACCTGAGTGTAAGTAATCCCTTTCATGCCACCTAATACAGCATAAAAGAACACCACTGCCATACCAATATACACACCGGTTTCTACGTCAACTTCTAAGAAACGAGAGAACACTACGCCAACACCACGCATTTGCCCTGCAATGTAAGTAAAACAAATAAAGATGGCACAAATAACTGCGACAGTTCGTGCAGTCTGAGAGTAGTAACGATCACCAATAAAGTCTGGAACCGTAAACTTACCAAATTTACGTAAATAAGGTGCCATACATAAGGCTAATAGCACATAACCGCCAGTCCAACCCATAAGGTAAACAGAGCCATCATAACCGGTAAAAGACACAATACCGGCTAATGAAATAAACGATGCTGCTGACATCCAGTCCGCTGCAGTTGCCATACCATTAAGAACAGGGTGAACGCCACCACCTGCTACATAAAACTCTTTAGTTGAACCTGCACGAGACCAAATGGCGATCCCGATGTACAGCGCAAAAGTCGCGCCGACAATTAAATATGTTAGTGTTTGAACATCCATTTTTAGTGCTCCTTAGTCTTCCTGAACATTGTATTTTTTGTCTAATGTATTAGCTTTCGCTACATAAACAAAAATCAGCGCCACGAATACATACATTGCACCCTGCTGCGCAAACCAGAAACCCAGTTTGAATCCCATAAAGGTAATTTCGTTTAACACATCAACTAGTAAAATACCGCAGCCAAATGACACTGCAGCCCAAATTGCAAGCAAGCTAAGTACTAATCGTAAATTCTCACGCCAGTAACCCGCTGCCTTATCGTTATTTTCAAAACTCATTGCGACTCCCCTAAGTTATTTTTTGTAAAGCCATTGTTAATTTAGCAACTCAGGGGGCCACCACAATCAAGACCTTAGTCGTACTTGATTAACAAACGTTAACGTGAAACTCAAAAAAGGATATAAATCAGTTACATAAAAAATATTAAAATGAAAGAGACTTCTTGTTTGTCAATTTAATTAGACCAAGGTCGAACAAGATTTCAGCATTAAAAGATTGAGATCTGCATCACAAAAGATAAAAAGGGACATTTGCGTGTAAAAAAACCTTAGTTTGCGTTGAAATCTGTTCTATTTCCTGAGATAAGTACTTAGATAGGAATAAATCTTTTTAGAATACAAATAATAAGGATATTTTTTTTGACCTTGCCACGCATTAATCAACAACATCTTTTATTCTCGATCATCTTGGGAGTCGTTGGATTGCTCATCAATTGTTACCCAATACAATTTTTTGCCAATGTGCAATTTGTATTAGGTAACACGGTGACTGTCATTGCTGCGGTTTTATTGGGACCTTGGTATGCATTTCTAACCGCTATGATGGCATCAACTGGATTAATGTTGATATGGGATAGCCCACATGTGTATTTGTTTTTTGGGCTTGAAGCATTATTTTTAGGTTATGCCAGACGCCGTGATATCTATGCTTTATATGCTGATGCAGCATATTGGTTATTTATTGGTGCACCAATGGTATATTTATATGTGGTGCTATTGATGGACATTCCCCCCTCTCACTTAGGCTTTATTATTTCAAAGCAAGGCATCAACGGACTGATTTATACCAGTATTGCATCACTACTGATTTTAGCGATACCAAAGTTATGGTTTTTAAAAGACAAAGTTAAAGACCGCCATCGTAGACAATTAAGCTCACAACTGACCTATTTCTTCACCTTAATGGTGACTTTAACGTTATTGTTTTCGGCGTTAATCTTTAATTTTTATTTTTTAGAACGTCAACAAATCATGTTAAAACAAAACATGACTGAAGCGGTTGCCCACCTATCGACCTCAGCACAGAATTACATTGAAAACCATAAAACCGTCATTCAAAATACTGCAAGCCAATTAGACTTAGTTGCAGATACGCCTGAAAAATGGCAAGACATTTTATCGAGTTCACATCAAAACTATTCTGGTTTTATCAGCATGTTGATTGCTAATCCGACAGCCAATATTGTCGCTGCTAGTCCAGTATCAAGACTCATGACAAAGCAAATATCTGAACAAAGCGTCAACATTAAAGACAGAGATTATTTTATTGAGTCATTCTATAATCAACGCCTATTCGTATCATCTGTCTTTCTCGGTCGCGGATTTGGAAATGACGCAATTATTGCTATGAGTGCGCCCTTTTATCTCGATGAGCAACACACACAAGTTGCAGGAATAGTAGAAGGGTCACTTGATCTGACCCACTTTGCACATATTGACCAAGTTAATGAATATACCGACGATGAATCTATAGTAATGGTTGATGAACAAAATCAAATAATTTACGCATCAACAAAACTCAACTTGAAACCACTCTCACAATTTAATTTTGCAATAAATAAAGGCGTATATCGAGCCAATCTTGAATTAATCAATATTCATAATACGACCTCAATTGTGCCTGAATACATGTATGCTCACCGGGAACTCGATAATGGTTGGACCGTGTATATTTTAAAAGAATTTTCGCCGTTACTAAAACTCGCTGAAGAACAAATGTTCAGTAGCTTTATCATGCTGTTGATTGCATTGTTGTGTACCTTCTATATTTCAAAGAAGCTCAGCGCGTTGCTAACGGTGCCATTAGAAGCTGTCGCCAATCAATTCAGTCAGTCATATTCAGATCCAGCAAAAACATCGGCAATTGACGATAGCTCACCAAGAGAGGTATTCAGTCTGTACCAACGGTTAGCAGCCAGTAAACAACAACTCATCGCGCATCAAGTCGAATTAGAAGAAACAGTTGCTCATCGTACGGCGGAATTAGAAAAGGCTAACAAAAAACTCACAGAACTGGTTGATAGAGATCCGTTAACCGGCTTATATAATCGCCGTTATGCTGAACGTAAATTTGGTGAGTTAGTGGATTTTTGTTTGCGAAGCGATCAGGCCATTACTGTTGTATTGCTTGATTTAGACTTCTTCAAAAAAGTGAATGACAACTATGGCCATTTAGCTGGTGATGAGTGCTTACGGAACGTGTCACAATTATTACAGAAATACTTTAAACGAGACATTGATATTGTGGCCCGCTACGGCGGAGAAGAATTTTTGCTTATTCTGCCTTTGTCCAATACCTTACATATTGAACATCATCTCAATGGTTTTAGAGAGGCACTGTCGCAATTAGACATCATATCACCTGAAGATAAACAGTCATTTAACGTGACGGTCAGTATTGGTGCTATTACGGCAAGTGCTGATTATGAAGTAGAACTGGATAAATGGATTAAAGTCGCTGATGATAACCTATATCAGGCAAAGCAACAGGGACGTAATCGGACAATCATTAACATCATTAATGACTAATATTTAGCGGTTTATTGCCTAATGGTGACTCAGGTTGATACCCTTGAGTAAACTCATCAATTCGAGTCATCATGTAAGGATAAAATGGATTCCATTTCTGACGTAACATGTCATCAGCAGTCACACTGAAAATGCCTCGTTCACCTTGATAAATTGCTCTGCCTATTTGGATTTTATCAGGATCATTACTTGGTAGAGGCCCATAAAGGCTGTCTTCAATCGGAAAGTTTAGCGCCACATGAGATAAAGAATATACATCATTCGGCCAAGTCAAACTTAGCGCTATCACATCGTCGGTCTTCGATTTATCAGCAAGCTCCCTAACCTGAACATGATTATCTTGTTGCGGATCATTTTCAACCAAACTTAAGCGATAAGGTAATTGCTTTGGTAACCAAAAAGGGGCAAAAGTCGCCAATGGATCTTGGAAAAGTAATTGGTTGTTACTCTTCGTCCTATTGACATCAAATAGCACTAATTGATGGCCTTTATTTATTGGCAATTTTTGATATAGCAAATCAACCACAGCTAACGAAGAAACAGTATCATCGACAACTGACTGAAACGTTAGCATTGCAGGAATGGCATTAAATTGCTGCGCCGACAATGATGCTAATAAGGTCTGATTACGCTGTGTTAACTGATACACAACATCGCCAGCATTAACAGCAAACGATCGATATTTAAATGGATCATATTCTGTTTGAATGCTGTTCCAATACAGTTTATCTTGCCCGAGCAACTTACCCAGCTTAGCTTGCCAATAAGCGCCTGCCGCAATGGGAGCTAGACCAATGGCTGGTGATAACATAATCATGCCGGCAAAGCTTGTAGGCTTGTTTAAGCTGATATTTTCAAGTTCATGGTTTAACGCTAAAGCAGCTCCTGTCGAAAAACCGACCACATAAATGGGTTTACCTGGTAATTGGGCAGACAAGCGGGCAACAGCTAGTGATACAGCCCCAGCAAGATCAGGCCAAGTAATATCGGTTAATCCAGAAGGAATGGTACCGTGCCCGGGCAAGCGCAAACCTAAAACATAAGCCTGGTGCTGATAATGCTGTGCAAAATGAGACATCACATAAGGTGAGTCGGACATACCGTGCAGCAATAAAAGGCCAAACTCAGCCTGGGGATTTTTCCATTCGAAAGAACGGTTCCAATTTTGTTGCCATAATCCAGGATCAGATAAACTATTACGCTCATAACGATTAACCGGGGATGCTATTTCAGGTTGATATTGACGGTAAACTTGCTGCTCTACCTCAGCAAAAAGCTTATCTTCTAACTGTAAATATTGGCTAAAATCAGTTAAACCGGACTGTTGATGGTACTCTGAGGTAAGGTGCGTCGTGTGCCATAATGATAAGTTAGGCCGTGCATTCAGCAACCAAACGGCGGTAATGATTAACGCTAAACCAATACCTAGAGCACCATAAAATGCGGCAAATAAAAAATGTTTCGTCGATCCAATCACAATTGCGCGCATAATAACCTTAAAAATAGATACCAATTCGAACAAAAATATAGAGTAACGCTTACAACCGAACCGCCAAACTCTTATCATTCATAACGATACTGGAAGTAATATGTCATCAGATTTATTTAGCCATATATGGGGACCGATGAATCCCGATATCATTTTTTATTTACCTACGCCTCCAGAGATACCCTTGCACTGGCAAGCTTCTCATCCCGATGCCATTACACAACTGGTCGCATTGAATGGCAATCACTGGCGTAAAATCGTCACCATTATGGCGAAGATTTGCTGTTTAGAACACGATATCAATGCTAACAAAGGAATTGATTGGAAACAGATCCGTGACCAATTATTTAATGAGTCTCATGATCAACAAATCGATAAACACATCAATACTCCATCACGCTTGCATTGCCAATTACGTATTGTTAATTCAAAGGTTGAACACCACGGCGAGATAGTATTTCCTTCTGAATCTTGGCATATTTTATGTGGCAAAGAAGCCCAACAACGTATGGGAATAACCGATCTTCGGCACTATGTCTCACTAGATGAAAAGCAAAAAATACAGCACCAGCACACGGTATTACTGACGCCATATTTAGATTACCGACAATATGCTAATGTGCTAATAGAACTCACCCGACAACACATCGCCTTAAGTAAAGTGTAAGATATTAATCGTAAATCGTCGGGATCGGCTTACGTTTATGATGGGTGCGTTTATAGATGCTCACCAGTTTATCTTCCACAGACTTGGCAACATCTTTGCCCTCTAGAAAGTCATCAATTTGATCATAGGTCAGCCCTAAAGCAACTTCATCTTCAAGTTGAGGTTTATTATCTTCTAAGTCCGCCGTAGGTGCCTTTTTAACCAATATTTCTGGCGCGCCTAAATGGGCAGCTAATAGACGTACTTGACGTTTATTTAAGCCAAATAATGGTGCTAAATCGCAAGCCCCATCGCCCCATTTGGTATAGAAACCGGTAATATTTTCCGCACTATGGTCGGTGCCCACAACAAGGCCGCCCATAGCACCAGCAATATCATATTGGACTATCATGCGCATTCTGGCTTTAACATTACCCTTGAGAAAGTCTGTCTTTCCAGCATCTGTTGATGATAATCCCGCGGCGGTAAGCCCCTTTAGCGTTGCATTATGGATACCAACAACACCATCATGAACATTCACGGTCACTTGTTTTGAAGGCTGAATAAACTGACAGGCTAGCTGAGCTTCGGCTTCATCTTGCTGGACATGGTAAGGTAAGCGCACTGCAATAAACTGATACTCATCACTGGCTTTTTCTTGATTAAGACTATTCACTGCCAGTTGGCATAAACGTCCAGCAAGTGATGAATCAACACCACCACTGATCCCCAATACTAAAGTTTTGCTGTGAGCCTCTGATAATGTTGCCTTAATAAAAGCAATTCTGCGTTGGATTTCAAACTCAGGCTCAATGGCCTTAAGTACATGCATCTCTCTTAAGATTTGTCCTTTCACGTGACGCTCCTGATTGCTTATTAATATTCTGGCTTTCGATGCCTATTCTATAAAAATCTACACAAAAAAAAACGATAATGATGCTTCATTATCGTTTTATTTTATCGACGATAGATTATCGTTCCCAATATGACTCTTCTAAACTGTCTTCCCGCTCAGGTAAACCACGAGACAGACGCGGGCTGTGCTGAGCTAGCACTTCATATGCAACGCGATTGGCATATTTACACACTTGTGAAAATGACGAATAACATAAACCATCTCGTTTATGTTTACTCGATCCAGGCACATTGGTTTTATGGAACGTATTGGCTGATAAATCATGAAGCAGCGCAGACAAGGCTCCATCACCAGCGCCATTGGTATTACGAATTAATTCTGGTCCACCCATATAAGGCGCAATGTGAGCGTACACTTTTATTGGGGTATCGCAATCCACTTGTAATTTCGGGCGAGAGAACTCATAACGGTTAAACTCAGGAATAGCGCCCGGTAATAAAGTATGACTGGTTTCACGCTTTTCAGCATCTTCAGTATAACCCGCAGTATAAAGCCCAATCGCGCCAGCCGTAGTTAACACCATGTCACACCAATCGAGCGCCATTTCACTGGCAAGCAACGGGTCTTTAAAACCCGTTAACGCTTCACCTTCATCTTCATTCATGGCCAAAATAGTAACATGCTCACTAATAAAATTTTGCCACCATTGTGGATCTTCTTGAATTAAAAAGCGTGTCCCTAATGTCAACACCACTGGCACATCGGCTTCTTTAGCGTAATTAATGGCCGTCATTGCGGCATCAGTAATACCATCACCTTCGCTTGCTCGCATCAGATATGCCGTTAACACTAACGCCGAACTGCCTTGTACCACCTCTTTATCGATATACTCAGGTGTTAGCTTATCCATCGCACCTTTACTGATAGCAAACGTGCGCTCACCACAGTCAGAAATTAATGTAAAACAACGACCAATAGGACCATCGACAGGCTGTAAAAAGTTAAGATCAACCTTTGAAGAAGTGTTACATAAATAGCGATAAGCATAGCTACCCACCATAATATGTTGGCTCATAACCCCAAAAAGTACTGAGCGATCATCGGCTAAAATCGAATAATTGTGGACGGTGTTACCAATAGTACCACCGGCAAATTCATCGCTGATCATCTCATTGGATTTAAGTTCATGGTACAAATTATGGGCTTGCTCATCGTTAATGAGAGTTGAGTTGCCTTTAGGTAAGCCATATCGCTCAAGTAACTCGTCTTCTACTTTAGCCTCGATATCAACCAAGGTTTGATCTATACCGCAAATGTAAGTAGAAAAAGGTTGAGGCTGCTGCGTAAGTTGAGCCAATAACGGATCACGACTGTTTACAGGGAAATAGTGTTTGGACTTACGTTGACCAGGAAACTTCATATTGGGCTCTCATAGCTTGGCATCCGTGCAAGTGTGAAATTAATTACCACTGACACTCATTCAATTTTGCATGAGTCGTCATCCGCGAAAATGGCGGCAGATTTTATCATAGGTAAGCGTCAATCCTATATCACTTTTATCACATTCACGGCCTAAATATGCTTCGTTGTGGCATTCAGTCTTATTTCATTCATTTTTTGTTTTACGACGATATATAGACTTGGGCTCAATCGGCTCGAGAATGTTTATCTGTTCAATCAAATATTAGCTTCAATATCGCTGTATTCCATCACGTTAGTTTGGGCTTATAGATTGGGTCAAACGGTTAAAATAGACTGATTCCTAGCCATATGAAATATTCAATTGAAAGACGAGTAAGGCGCATGAATACATCAATAGTGAGTTGAGGCAAGGATAGTATTAGGATTTGGTAATCGTGTTTACAACCTTGAGCGGAAGTTAAATAAATATTGAGTCAATACGAGGGGTTCACTATCAATGAATAGTATTCCCACTAATACAACGCAACGGTTAGCTTATTCCTTAGGCATAAAAAAAGCCTGCAAAGCAGGCTTTTAATGGAGTAGCTAATCAGCGATTATTTTAATACGCTGGCTAGTTGCTCACTCACTTTAGTTACTGACTGAGTACCGTCAAACTTATTGTACTGAGTACGACCTTCAGCAGCGACTTTGCCATAATAATCAACTAATGGCTTAGTTTGCTCGTGATAAATACCTAAACGCTTACGTACGGTACTTTCTTCGTCATCTGGACGGATAGATAAATCTTCGCCAGTGACATCGTCTTTACCTTCCACTTTAGGTGGATTGAACACCACGTGGTAAACACGACCAGAACCAGAATGAACACGACGCCCGCTCATACGCTTAACGATTTCTTCATCCGGCACATCGATTTCGATAACATGATCAATCTCAATACCATTTTCAGCCATAGCATCAGCTTGAGGAATTGTGCGAGGGAAACCGTCAAGTAAAAAACCTTTAACGCAATCTTCTTGAGCAATACGCTCTTTCACTAACCCAATGATAAGATCGTCCGAAACTAATTGACCTGCATCCATTACTTTCTTAGCTTCTAAACCTAATGGCGTACCAGCTTTAACCGCTGCACGTAACATATCACCAGTTGAGATCTGTGGGATACCATACTGTTCCATAATGAACTGAGCTTGGGTACCTTTACCGGCACCTGGGGCACCCAATAAAATAATGCGCATCTCAAAAGTCCTCTTTTAAGTTTGTGTTCTTTTTAGGGCGGCGATTTTCGCACATCTGCCACACTTTTAATAGCGCTTTTGTTATGACATTAGACCAAGATCTAATAAGGCTTGTAACAAAAAGGCTTCAATTTGTTTAATACAACAAGGTATACAATTTACGGCGATATTGATTGGCTAACGCATTGCCCTGACCTATCGCGGTTAAGATTTCCATGAAGACTTGTTTGATTTTCCCATCAGCAGCGTTCATATCTTTTTGTAAAATAACAAACAATAATTCAAGGGCTTCTTCATTACGTTGAGCTGCATTTAATGCTTTGGCCAAGATGATAACAGCGTCTACATTATCTGGCTGCTCTGCGAGATTTTGTTGCAGTTGACGAATTTCTGGAGTATCAGCCGCATCTTCCGCTAACGCTAATTTAGCCACTAAATTATGATAGTAACTGTCTTGATCCGCTAAACCTATACGGGCAAGTAACCCTTTTGCTTCCGCCAGTAAACCTTGCTGTAATGCTACATCTGTCATCACCAGTGCGACTTCAGGTGCTTGTTGTGCATCGATATAAATTGTTTTTAACTGTTCTGCAATGCGAGTTAAGTCTTCTGACGATAACTCGCCTTGGGCTAATAATTGTTTAACGTCATCAAACTCTTGTATCCACATCGGTGGTAAATGTTTGTCGAGCAAGTCACTAATCTGTTCCTGGCTTTGCGCCCCAGCAAAACCATCAATGGGTCTGCCTTTATCTAAAATTAATGTGGTCGGTACATTCTGAATTTGGAAGTAGTTAGCAATTTCTAACTCGGTTTCACAATCCACTTTAGCGAGAATAAATCGCCCACCTTGGCTATTGGCAAGATGTTCCAGCGTCTGCAACATTTGTACACTTTCGGGCTGCTGTTGCGCCCAAAATGCTAATACCACCATTTTTTGCATTGAGGTATCAACAACTTGTTGAATATTGTCTTTAGTAAGATTAATGAGGTAGTCCATATTGCCTCCGCAGAATGACAAAAACAAAAGCGGACTTATTGTCCGCTTTTACTGCTTAAATCGAGTTTACTTTACACTCGCCAATAACATCTGATTGGTGAGCTTAATAAACGCTGAAGGGTCAGCCAAACTGCCTTTCTCGGATAACAATGCCTGTTGTAATAACAAGTTAGCCCAATCAGCAAACAATTGCTCGTCAGTTTCGTTATTCAGATGCTCAACCAAAGGATGCGTTGGGTTAATCTCAAATGTTGGCTTAGACTCTGGCACAGGCTGACCAGCAGCTTGCATTAGTTTAATCATCTGCGTCGACATTTCACCTTCACCCGCGACCACACACGCTGGCGTGTCCGTTAGACGTGAAGTAACACGAACCTCAGAAACGCTGTCTGCTAACGCAGCTTTAACACGCTCAATTAAACCTTTAGACTCTTCAGCAACTTTGTCATGAGCTTCTTTATCAGCTGCATCTTCAAGTTCACCTAACTCTAAATCACCACGTGTCACTGAATGTAGCTTCTTGTCTTTGAACTCAGTTAAGTGATTAACCAACCACTCGTCGATACGCTCAGACAATAACAATACTTCGATGCCTTTTTTACGCAGCAACTCAAGATGAGGACTATTTGCGGCAGCTTCATGACTGTCAGCAACGATATAATAAATCTTGTCTTGACCCGCTTTCATGCGCTCAATATAGGCCTCTAATGACACTGTTGTTGCGGCAGAGTTGTCATGAGTAGAAGCAAAACGCAATAAGCCTGCAATGCGTTCTTTGTTAGCAAAGTCTTCTGCAGGGCCTTCTTTTAATACTTGACCAAATTCAGCCCAGAAAGATTGATACTGTTCTGGCTCATCTTTAGCCAGCTTTTCCAGCATACCTAATACACGCTTGGTGATGCCCACGCGCATTGCAGTTGTTACTTGGTTATCTTGTAAGATTTCGCGAGATACGTTTAATGGCAAATCATTTGAATCGATTAATCCACGAACAAAGCGCAAGTATGTAGGTAGAAACTGTTCCGCTTCATCCATAATAAATACACGTTGAACAAACAGTTTCAAGCCATGCTTATGGTCGCGGTTCCACATATCCCAAGGTGCTTTGGCTGGGATGTACAGTAAACTGGTGTATTCTTGTTTACCTTCAACACGATTGTGAGACCATTTTAATGCGTCGCTGTAATCGTGAGAAATATGCTTGTAAAACTCTTGGTATTCTTCTTCAGTGATGTCTGACTTATTACGAGTCCAAAGCGCTGTCGCTTTGTTCATCACTTTCCATTCACCTTCCGTTGCCGCGACTTTCTCGCCATCAGGGCCGTCTGACTCAGGCGTACCTTCATTCCACATTTGTACTGGAACAGAGATATGATCAGAATACTTAGTGATAATTGAGCGTAAACGGTAATCGTCAGCAAACTCAGTTTCTTCGTCACGTAAATGCAGCACAATTTCAGTACCACGTTCATTTTTAGTGATACTTTCTACATTGAATGAACCTTCGCCTTCAGATTCCCACAATACACCTTCGTTAGCAGCATGGCCGGCAGCACGAGTGCGTACAGTAACTTTTTTCGCTACGATGAAAGCCGAATAGAAGCCCACACCAAACTGACCAATGAGTTGTGAATCTTTTGACGCTTCACCAGAAAGATTACTAAAAAATTCTTTGGTGCCAGACTTGGCAATAGTCCCTAAATGTTCGATAACGCTATCGCGGGTCATGCCAATACCATTATCTGAAATGGTTACGGTACCCTTCTCTTTATTCGCACTAACACGAACGCGTAAATCACCGTTACCTTCATATAAGGTATCGTCAGTTAATGCTAAATAGCGAAGCTTATCTGCTGCATCGGCCGCATTTGAGACTAGCTCACGTAAGAAAATCTCTTTATTCGAATACAGAGAGTGGATCATCAATTGCAGAAGTTGTTTTACTTCGGTTTGAAAGCCATGAGTTTCTTGTTGTGACATGAGTATTTCCCTTGGTGTTACGTTTAAACAATCACGAGTCGAAAAATCCACTCGCCTAAAATTCTGTGTTAATCAAGAGATGGGGGACGTTACAATATTTTCAAGGGGCAACACCGTCTTGTTGAATAATAAATCATCAGATAAGACCAAATCGGCTCAATATGACACATTTTTGCAGCCTGTATTCCGCCATGACTCATCCAGGGTGGAATTAAAAATGCCAACAAATCTAATTTTTAGACTTGCTGGCATCTTGGTTTTTAATCAGGTGTAGGGCTATTACAGCGGAATACGACCATTAAAAGATAATGCTAAAGTGGTACTATCAACGTACTCAAGCTCTCCACCCACGGGGACGCCATGAGCAATACGACTAATCACCACATTATGCCTTCTGGCCATATCAGCAATAAAATGTGCAGTGGCGTCACCCTCAACGGTCGGATTGGTAGCAAGAATAAGCTCGCTCACCTCATTCGACGTTAAATGGCGCTCAAGTAGCGCTAGCCCCAACTCTTCAGGACCAACACCGTCTAACGGCGATAAGTGTCCTAACAGCACAAAATAACGGCCATTAAAATGGCCACCAGCTTCAATAGCAAGCACATCAGCAGGCGTTTCAACCACGCAAATAATCCCAGTATTAATGCGACGATGGCTACTGCATATAGGGCATAAATCTTGCTCGGTAAACGTACGACAACTTTGACAATGTCCAACTTCAGACATGGCTTTCTGCAACGAATCTGCGAGCTTAAGGCCCACTTTACGTTCACGCTCAAGTAATTGAAATGCCATACGCTGTGCAGACTTAGGGCCGACGCCAGGCAACGCACGTAAAGATTGAATTAATTCATCGACCAAAGGACTAAATTTCATAAAATTGCCAATACCTTAATAACTAAACTCATTGTAATGTCATGGTGAAACCGTCTTGTGATCGGCTAAGCCAATACTCGGAAACGCCAAAGCAATGCGATTATTGTCTGTGCAGCGTTTGAATGCAAAGATTAATACCTCTGTTGCAATAAATGAAGCCAACAATCGACGAATTAACAGTGTTCTTATTGAAAACGTTAACTCTATATGACCAGAGCCATCGTAGGTAGGTGAATTGCTCAACGATTACTTTTAGTAAAAAATTACCGTGATTACGGGAGCAGATTAATAATGAAACAACCTGTATCTACATCTATTTAAAAACCAAAAAACCAACTTAAAGACAACTCTATTGACTCATCTTTATGGCTTTAGACACAACCAGAAAATAAGGAATTAATTAACTTTGAGAGCCATCACTTTTCTTGTTCAATCCATCTGATATTCTACTGATCAGTACTTAATAGTGTCTGTGGGGGACACAAAGAAGACATTTACGATAATATTAAAAACACTTCCAATAGATGAGTTTCCATATAAAAGTGTCACCAATGCAAGGACTCAATATGCAAGATGTTTTACCACTATTAGGTAGTGGATTGGTTATTTGCGGAGCGCTATTACTTGCAATGGCTATCACACCGGTATGGACAATATTTCGCCGACTTCCAACCGGCGAATTGCGCCACAGTTGGGGTTTTCTAATTCTGCTGATCCTTTTTTTTATCATAGGTTATGTCATTTATGCAAAATTTAGCTTGGTGACATTTTCTCAACCACTTGATCTAGTGGTGCCGGTGATATTTTTTTGCGGAGCTATTTTTGTATTTGTTGTTTGTAGCCTGTCCCTCAAAACCACCAGTGACATTATGCAGATGCATGCCCTTAAACAAGAAAACATCACCGACTCATTAACAGGTATATTTAACCGCCGATACTTAGATCGTCGCCTGAAAGAAGAAACGCAAAGGGCGCAAAGTTATTCTAAACCACTATCCATCTTCCTTATCGATATCGACCATTTCAAAAACATTAATGATAAGTATGGTCATCAGATTGGTGACTTAGTTTTGAAAAATATCGCCCAGAACATTAAAATGTCGTTAAGAGAATCAGATATAGTGGCTCGTTATGGTGGTGAAGAGTTTATTGTCATCCTCCCGCTAACCCAAGTATCTACATCTTATACACTTGCTGAACGACTCAGGACTATTATCGAAAACATTCAGCTGGCACTGCCTAGTGAGTCTGAAATAGATATACTTTCCATTGGTGTCACAGTGAGTGTAGGTGTGGCTGGAATGACATCTGAATGTAAAGACTACCAGTGCCTGATTAAAAATGCAGACAGGGCACTCTATCAATCAAAACAAAATGGCCGCAACCAAGTAAGAGTGGCTTAAACAGGGCGCAAATGACTCAACAAAAGGCTGTTTGAGAAGATTTTCTTATCACGTGCTTAGGTTACTTACCTGAACGATAATTAAACACCTTATCCAACAGTAAATTAAACACATCTGCAATTTTAAACGCCACTTCTAGTGTTGGCGAGTATTTATTTGACTCTATTGTTATTACCGTTTATTTCAGAACAGAAAAATAATGCAAAATAAAAAATGAAAAGCCCAATCTTATTCAGATTGGGCTTTTCATTTTAATAAAGGAATTAATTAGCCTTTATTATTAATTTTTTCTTGTGCTTTACGTTGGGCTTCTTTTTGTTGGCGACGAGCATCAATCACTTGCTTTACATCGCTACCAATATGCGCTTCACCGCGTTGCTTAGCTAATTGTACTTGACGCTCACGCTCAATAAAGCGCTGACGTTGTTCTTGCGGCACTTTATCAATGCAATGAGGACAGCTGACACCTTGAACATAGGCTTCAGTTTGTTTTTCTGCTTCAGTAATTGGCATACGACAAGCATTACACTGATCGTATTGGCCTTTTTCTAAGCTGTGATTTACTGCTACGCGGTTATCAAACACAAAGCATTCACCTTCCCATAAGCTTTGCTCTTGTTCTACTTCTTCAAGATATTTTAATATGCCGCCTTCAAGATGATATACCTCATCAAAGCCCTGCTCTTTCAAATATGCGGTGGATTTTTCACAACGAATACCACCGGTACAAAACATCGCCACTTTTTTGTGCTTAGCTGGATCTAAATTTTGCTTCACATATTCCGGAAACTCGCGGAAAGTCTCAGTTACTGGATTGACAGCATTTTTAAACGTACCAATCTTCACTTCGTAATCATTACGGGTATCAACTAACACCACATCTGGATCTGAAATCAGCGCATTCCAGTCTTTGGGTTTCACATAGGTCCCGACGACTTTACGAGGATCGATGCCTTCAATACCCATAGTCACAATTTCTTTTTTCAGCTTCACTTTGGTGCGATAAAACGGCATTTCAGCGTCAAAAGAAAACTTAGTCACAATATTATCTAAGCCAGATTGAGTACCCAACCAAGCCAATAAAATATCAATCGCAGAAGCTGTTCCTGCAACAGTGCCATTAATGCCTTCTTGAGCAAGCAACAAAGTGCCTTTGATTTCGTTTTGTTCCATGATATCAAGCAATGGCTGACGTACATCTTCAAAATGAGGTAACGCTACGAATTTATATAACGCACACACAGCGACTTGGGATTGAGATGAAGCTTGCATGGCTTTTTGAATAGATTCTTGTTTAGACGCTGGTTTAGGTTGTTGCATAAAAATGAGGTCTCCGCTGGCTGGAACTTAATTTCCAGTGCATATTACTGCGCATATAAATAAGGCCTGCACACTGTGCACAGACTCAAAAAAACGGCCGAAAGTATACCTAAATCACAGTCAAAAAAATACTAAAACTAACTGATGTACTTTTTTACAATGTTGTTAGCGGTTAATTTTGGGTTTTCAGTCAAGAAACGTTACTCTATTAGTAAGACATCATTTTATAGACACCCAATGAACTCTGCGATTTTATACACCTTTCGTCGTTGTCCTTATGCTATGCGTGCACGTATTAGCCTTCATTTAAGCCAGCTGAATCCGTTAGTACGTGAAATTGAGCTTAAAAATAAACCCGCAGAATTGATCGCCATTTCGGCCAAAGGCACTGTGCCGGTTTTGGTGACAGCAAACAACAAAGTGATAAGTGAAAGTCTTGATATTATGCGTTTTGCATTAACTGAATATCCCGCGCCAGAAAATCATTACTTAACCACAGAAGAGTATCAAGCCCTGCAATACTGGTTGGATCAATCCACGACTGAATCGCTCATTAATGCCAATGATAATGAATTTAAACCGTGGTTAGATAAATATAAGTATGCCGACAGGTTCCCTGAATACAGTAAACTCTGGTATCGACAACAGGCAGAGCGGTTTATTCAAACATTAGAGGACCTGTTGCAGCAACATAACTATTTGTGCACCGACAGCCCTACACTCGCTGATTTTGCTATTTTTCCGTTTATTCGGCAATTTGCTAATGTTGAACCTGTGTGGTTTAACACCATGCCATACCCTAACGTTATCGTTTGGTTGACCACGTTAGTCAACAGCTCACTATTTAACGTGACCATGTACAAATATCCTTTATGGTTACCACAAAAAAATATGATTCAGCTCAAACATTCAGAACATGATGATGGACAAGTAATACCTTTGTGCAAAAATTAAAAAATTATGAATATTTAATGGTTTACGGGCTATTAATCGGTTAATTTTTAAAGTAAATTAAAGGTGTTAGCAGTGAATAGCCGTTTAAAAACATGGATTTTTATTATTTTTACTGCAGATTTTAATTTTAAGCTTACACTTAGATAAGTCATTGCTGGAACGCAAAGGAACATGACATGAATAATATGGATATTACGTTAGTATTAATGCTCATTGCATTACTGATTTTACATATTCACTTTTGCTATCGAGCCTATACCTCGAAAGCACACATCAAAAATGCCCAACGTGTAGTGTGGTCTATGCTCAGTTTGTTAATGGGACCATTAGGCTATTATGTCTATCAGAACATGATCCCACTCGAGTTCTACGAATAGACAGTAAAACTTAGCTTGATGATTAACACATAAACGAGCCTCTTTGTTCAATAAAGGCTCGTACTCTCTGCTGACCAAACTTATAAATAGCGAGCGAATTGCTGACCATTTTTTAATGGTTTTATTGGTGCAGTTACCGCTGGCGTACCTACGTATAAAAAGCCCACTATTTGATCTTGCTTAGACAAGCCTAGTTGTTGATGTACATTTGCATCAAAAGCAAAATCGCCTGTACGCCATACAGCACCTACACCCATCGAAAATGCGGCTTGCTGCATTGCCATCGTGGCGCAACCCGCTGCTATATGCTGTTCTAAAACTGGTACTTTATCATGCGTTTGAGTTTTGGCGACGACCGTAATCACCATAGGTGCACGATAAGGCATGTTGGCTACTTTAGTCAGAAAAGTTTCATCTGCACCACTTTTTTTAGCCGCATCAACAAAAATATCTGCCAATTTAGCTAAGCCATCATCTACCGCAATAATAAATTCCCAAGGCGTTAATGCACCGTGGTCTGGTACTCTTGCTGCTGCATCAAGCAAAAAAGTGAGTTGTTCGGCATTTGGTGCTGGGGCAACTAGGCGAGGCGTCGATTGGCGAGTCAATAACAGTTGTTTGGCGTCCAAGATACAATCCTTTTAAGTAAATTATGCCGCCGATATTAGCAAAAATCCCACGCATTAGGTGGGATTTTTTAGGTTTGTTCTATGTAACCTAAACTCGTAATAACAAATACCTCTCAAACAATCCTTTGGTATTCTGAGTTCAGATTATGCAAACAAGGTTACTTTAACAACCGACGCCCTATAAAGTAATCAACACTCGTATAACGGCCGCCACCAATTACAAATAATGCCAGTAACATGATTAAATACGTCATCGCAAATTCAATACCATTATTTAAAATAACAAAATTACCTGAACTGGTTAACCATTCATAATTACCATGTTCTTGTAAAATAGATTTCGCTGCAGATAGCTTTTCTGCTGAAGCTAACACTTGCTCATTCGCTAACCACGAACTTGGGTCAGCAATTGCCAACCAACCATTAGGTAAATGCACCGCAAAAACAGCAACTAACATAGTGACCATCATCGGTAACGCAACGAGTCGAGTGGCTAAACCTATCAGCAGTAAAAAACCACCGAACAATTCAGTGCCTGCTGCTAACGCTGTCATGACTTCAGGCATAGGTAAACCGAGTCCCCAGTCGGGATTGCCAAACCATGCTGCGGTATCTTCAAAATGTGACAATTTGTTGTAACCAGCCTGCATTAATACTGGCGCAAGATAAAGCCTTAACATTAAGGCAGCTAAGCCTTCTGTATGTTTAATCACATTTAAAAACTGCTGATATAATTCACTTAGTGTCTGCATAAATAATCCTGACTGAAATCGGTGTTGTAGTAATAGACCCGCTGAAGATTAAAAATATTTCAGCTTTGGAGCCTAACTGATAAAAATAGATATTATTTGTCTAAGTGGAGTTCAGTTAAATCTTCTACTAATTCAGCTAATTTTTTGTCGAAGTGCTTTCGTTGTTTTTGACTAAATGTTTTATTAAGCGCAATTAACATTGAACCAAACTTTCGAGTATTTTCATCTACATTATCGCGATAAACTTTAGATTTTAGCTCGTCAGGCGAGATCATTAACAACTTCATTTGTTGGGTAAAGTAGTCAGTTTGCTGACGGCGTTTCAGCGCTTGTTCAAATTGACTTAGCCATTCATGGCGATACTCAAGCCACATGTCTAACGTGGCTAAACGTTCTGTATTAGCTTGGTGAATAATACTTTTTTGTTCATCTGTAGCGTCGCCAGTCCATTCAGATAATTGTTTGGCAATTCTTTTATCGGAGTCTTTTATCAATTCGGCTTGATCTTTACCGGCATATTCTTCAATTAATTCTTGTTGTTCTTTTTTAAGCTGCACCAGTACCTGATTAACTTGTTCATCGGATAAACTCGCCATAATGGGTAGCAGCTCAGGCATGACAAAATCAAAAATACGGTGCCAATGTGCCTTTGCCATTGACACTTGATTAAGCCATAGCTCTGGGGTCATTGTTTGTTGATTAGTCAATGTTGATAACAAAGACAGTTGATCACGATACCGCGGCAATTCTTGTTGGCGATGCCAAACTAAAAACGATTCAATAATGACATCAAATTTATCTTGCTGATCTGAGGTTAACTCTACGTATTCTTCAACTTCCCACTCTATTGCCCAATCCAGAAAAAAATAACTTATTTTGGTCGAGCAGCCAACAAAAAGTAGGCAACTAAACAGTAGGATAATCAATTTTTTAGACACAGATAATTCCTTTATCAATACTTATATTTTATAAGAACCTTGTACGTTATCGGAGCATATTAGCAAGTGATTAATGTAAAGTAATGTGTAAAATATTGTAAGTATTGTGTGACTTTTTGTGGTTCTTTGGCTGCCATCAGTAATGCCCACATGGCTGAAAACAACCAAAAACAGTTTATTGCGGCGGGTAATGCCGCTTTTGCCGCTGCCACATCGGTAAGACTAGCAGCCTGACAATATTGCATAATCACGTTATCGATTAATTGGTTCACTTGTATCGTTGATAACTGATGGCTGGCCACAACGCTGGCTAAATCGAACAACGGATGACTCGCCACAGCATATTCATAGTCAATACAAAACAGTTGATGAGGGGCTCTGCCGCTAAGCAGTAAATTGTGCGGAGTTAAATCTCGATGACAAAAAGTGGGCAACAACACACAGGCTTCTAACTGCGATAACCAGTGCCGAACAAGCCCATTTAAGCGTAACAATTGCTGCCACGCATCATGCCATTGCGGATCAATTTGTGATTCAGTTAATGAATCCAATTGATATGCGTATTGTTGCCACTGCTCTGTCACTGTAATACTTTTATTAGGCACTGGCAGCGTACTGAGTTTACAGAATAAAGCGCTAAGCAAAGGAACTGCGTCGACAGCCAAAATGGATTGATTTGTAGATTGCCCAAGCGATAAGTGACTGCGCATTGAGGCAAATATCGACCAGTCTGTCTCTGGTTGATGAATAAACTCACTCAGATACACTTGCTTATCATCACTGACCCAAATCAATACTGGTGCAATGTTAGCCACTATTGCGGCTTGCCAACATTCAACTTCAAGCGATCTATCACACCAATTACTGTGGGGTTGATTCACTCTTAAAACCTTATCTCCATCTTCACAAGATAACTTAATATTAACATTGCTAATCCCTGTGTTAAGAAAAGACACCTCGGTACACTGTGTAGCGAGCTGTTGAAACAATGTGGTAGGCATGGCTTTGCTGATTATATTAAGCACATCGATAGGTAGAGATAACAGCGGCTGGGACATCAAATATTTACTCTAATGAAATGGCATGGTGGTTGGCTATACACCAACCACCTCTTGATTTGTATTGTGTTGCGTGATTATATGATGGCGGTATTTCTTACGCCACATCATGTATCCGCCAACCGCCATCGCGACATATAAAACAAACAAACCCGATGTCAGCATTAAGCCTTTTTGGAAGTAAAGGTAAATAGACACAAAATCAATGACAACCCAATAGAGCCAATTCTCCAGCACTTTTTTCGCCACTAGATAGGTTGTAACGATAGCAAAACAAGTGGTTGCCGCATCGACATAAGGAAATGCTGCCGACGTGTAATGAGCCATTAAATATCCCACCAGTATAGACACTAATGATGTCGCGCCGATGAGCCAAGCATGAGTCCCAAATGACCAACTGGTAATATTAAGATGATTGGTTTCAATGTTGTGCTGAGTACCATTATGCGGCTCAGAATTGTGCAAATTACTTTGCTCAGAAGGTGGCACGTGCAACCATAGCCAATACCCATAAACCGCCATCCCCATATAATAAATATTAAGAACTGACTCCATCAATAACGATACATTCCAAAATAGTACAGTATAAATGGCGGTACTAATAAATGCTGCGGACCAACACCAAATGTTAGTCCGCATAGCAAGAATTAAGTAAGCAAGCGCTAGCATAACGGCAACAGCCTCCCAAAACGTCATTAATGACGCTTCACTAAAAGCTTGTTGTAGCGTTATAAATAGATCATTCATTGTGGTTATTCGCTGTGAGCAAGGTCGAGCTCACCACCAATAAATTTACACACAAAAACAGCTTTACCCCACTTTTGGTGTGCAGCTTGCATTTCAACGGCTAACATCGACATCACATCTGTATATTCACCACAGACTTGGGTTGCCATCGCGTTTGTCACTCGTTGAATATTGTCATAACTATCCACTCTGCCGATAAACCATTGAATAGGATCAAGATAGTTCTCATTAAACGGATACATGCTGATCTCTGCAGTTAACTTCATTTTTTATTCCTTAATTAAAACCGCTACAACTGTTGTTGCAGCGGTTTTGTGTCATTACATAAATTTAACTTCTAATGTCACACCCATTTGGCGCGGATCACCGTAACGAATATATTGCTTATCTGCCCAATCTTGATCTGGTTCGTTGCCAAAGTAAAAGCCTCGCACACCATATTGTTCATCAAACAAATTACGGCCCCATAAATATGCCGACCATGTTGGCGTTTCATAACCTAGGCGGGCGTTGTAAATGGTATAGGCTTCTGACTGCGATTCATTGCTGTCAGAATAATAAAACTGGCTTTTACCACTGGCATTCACGTTTGCAAACCAACCAGAATCAGCAACATAGGTCATACCGGCACTGTAAGTAAATTTAGGCGAATGCGCTAAATCGCGTCCAGATAAATCGATTGTAGAACCGTATTTGTCACTGTATTGATATTGACCATATTCAGTTTCTAACCAACCGAAACTACCATAAAATTCAATATTTTCTGTCAAATACCATTTTGCATCGAGTTCTGCGCCATAGTTACTTGAACTACCGGCATTTTCGGTAAATAGAATAAAACGCTGCGGGCTATCAGGGTCTTGTAAAGATGCGGCAACTTGTTGGTCTTGGCGGTCCATATAAAACAGCGCCAAGGTAGAATCCACTTTTCCATCAAACCAGCTCGATTTTAAGCCAACTTCATAATTATATAAAATCTCAGTGTCGAACTGTTTCTTGTCAGACAATTCAGCAGGCAGTGTCATATTAAAACCACCCGCCTTATAACCGCGGGCGACACGAGCATAAACATTGTGATTAGCATTAATCGCTTTTGACAACGCAATATGGCCTCCCCACATATCTTCTGATGGGGCAAAGTTATCTTTATTGCTGTCGCTATAATCACTATCGCGACGCTCGAAACGTAACCCTGTCGACAATAAGTAATCATCACCTAAATGGCTGTCTAGCTGACCAAATACGGCATAGTTTGTCGCTTCGTAATTTGACTGCAATACTTCATCTGGCCAGGTGTTGTATTCCGAGTATAAGTCGTTATCTTCTTTCAAATTCATCGCGTATACACCCAACAACCAGTCGGTACTACCGGCGAGGATGCGTCCTGCATCTTTGGATGATAAACGGAACTCTTGGGTTAAGGTTTTACGATCGCCTTTTTTGTCCCAGGTGTAATCATAAACACACGGCTCAGTACCTGACACAGCTCCAGCATCGTCATAGACGCTACATGCTTTACTCGCCCAATAATCCGAATTGGCCCAATCACCATCATAAGCATAGTGATGATCAGTTTGCGCAAATGATGTTAATGATGTGAAGTCAAATGCTTGCATACCCGTGAAAATAAACTTAACTCCTACTCCTGTGGTTTTCTGTGCATCGATACCGGGTTGGTCAGTTAAGGTGTTACTTCGATTATTATCTAATGTCCATACATCGTAACCATTATCAAAATTGGCATGTAGTAAGGTTAAATCAACTTGAAGATCGTCTGTAGCGTACCAACGGAACTTAGCTCTCGCCGTTAACTCATCGCGCTCATTAGTATCATCACGGTTAAGATAAAGGTTATCACGGTAGCCATTTTGATTGTGTTGTTCTAGTGATACACGGTAGAGCAATTTACCCGAATCATTGAGTGGACCCGAACTAAAGCCTGAAAGCGTGCGAAGGTTGTCGTCACCTAAACTGACTTTTGCGCCATGTTCAAATGATTCAGTAGGATCATTACTTTTTAAGTAAATTAATCCAGCTAACGCATTAGCTCCATATTGGGTGCCTTGTGGACCGCGCAATACTTCAACTTGCTGCATGTCGTACATACTCGACACCATGCCAAGGCCAGACAAATCGATATCATCAACGACAAAGCCAACAGATGAATTGGGTGCACCTTGATATTGTTCTTGTTCACCGACACCACGAATTTGGAAGTATTTAGGACGAGAACTGCCACCAGACCAGTTAAAGTTTGCAATAGAATTGAGCACATCTTCAAAATGTTGTGCCCCTTCGTCTTCTAATTGCTGGGCATCAATAACCGTCACGCTTGACGGCATTTTATCAAGGCTAATATTACTAAAGTCAGCATTGACAACAATCACTTCCATTTTTTCATATTCAGGAGTGACATTTTCAACATCGGCCGTTTTAGCCATAACAATAGGCGAGCTTAAGGCCGCCATTACCGCTAAGGCAATAGGTGTTTGGTGTAACCTAGTAGAATTTTTCGTGAACATAGGACCTCAAATAGTGATTTTGAGATCCGGCAAGAGTAGCGAATAAGAGGTGCACATAATAATAGTGTGGCCCATTCCTACGCCGGTATAAGCCGGATCAGGTTCTAAGGGTTCGTCATACAGACATCTCAGTTCAGGTTTTACTGAACACCCCTTGGCGGTCACGATTATAAACTAACTTCAACATGAATACACGAGCAGCTATACAATTTGATAACTCAACGATGTAATTGATTAACTTTATGTTAAATCTCAGTAATCATGTATCTTCAAACTTCATGTTGTGGCGCTTAATTGGAGAAAGCTTCACGTACATAAATATCAAATCGAGTAGCTTGTGAATTAGGCGCGACTGCACCAACTTGCAACTGCTGTTTACCATGTAATTTAACAGACTTCCAACTGCTTGCTTCATCCTCAACTGTAAATCCGCTGGCATCGTACCAAGTGAATTTATATTGCAGACGTAAGTCTGTGCTCGATTTACTTTGAATTAACGCCGATGCTTTGATTAAATCAGCAACCATGACCGATGAAATATCCACAACATTGACATCGCTGGCAAAAGAGCTGTTATCGACCCTAACCTGCCCACTAGAATCTACCGAAATACCTGCTGTGTTATGCGCACAGGCGCTAAGCAACAGTGCTGATGCGAACACAAAGATTGACGTTATTTTCATGCTATTCCCTTATTTGCTGTTAATGTAAAGCGTTGATTTAATCTAGCAAAAAATGTGCTCTAGCTGTGGCTATCAATTGTTTACGGTTGGTTTGCCAACAATTCATACTGACGTTAGCCACACGGCGGCCTTGGCGAGTAATTTTACATTCTGCGAATGTGTCTTGGTGTAAACCTGCTCGTAAATAATCAATTGAAAAATCAACGATTTTAGGCACTTTTTTGGCTTGCATAAATACCATTAATTGCACAATTGCTGACATTTCCATAAACCCAGCAATCACTCCACCATGTATCGCAGGTAAAATCGGATTACCAATGTTGTCATCTTTAGCTGGCAGTCTAAATACCATTTCATCACCAAAACGGGCCACTGACATGCCAATAAATTGTGAGTAAGGTACTTTCTCAAGTAAGTAACTATAATCATTCAGTTCAATGGCACGTTTAACCACATCTTGAACATCTAAAGCCTTTTGTGTATCTAGTTGGGTTGGCTCGCTCATGATGTCGCCCCCGGTAAATTACCCATTAACACTTGACGAAACTCTTCGCCGACCATTTCTGGACTAATGCGCATAAAAGATCCCACCGCGTGAGCGATAGGTTCATCAATGCTGTCTTGATATGCTATCGCGCGGGTAAAGGCAACGCTTGACGATAAACGATAGCATTCAGCAAAGGCATAAACTGACTTATGAGGCTCGGCAGGTTTCATGTAATCGACACGTAAATCCAATGTTGGAGACAACTCTAACGATTGGTACTTTTTCAAAATGGCGCATACCACGGCGGTGCCACAAGCGGTATCGATCAAGGTTGTGATCACCCCACCGTGAATGACTCCGGTGTCTGGGTAACCAATAATATCTTGACTGTAAGGCAACTCAATTAACACGTGATGCTCGCTGGCTTCTTGCACAGTAAGCCCTAAACGACGGCACTGAGCCAACTGGTTGACAAAGCGTGTAGCAACTTCAGTTAACGGGAAAAAATCACTGTTAATTTTCATTATCCACGACTCAACATTGGGCCTAATGGTTTACCCCCTAAAAGATGCATATGAATATGGTACACCTCTTGACCGCCATGTTTATTGCAATTCATTATTAAGCGATAACCGCCTTCTGCAATACCGGCTTCATCAGCAAGTTTGGCGGCTACTGTTATCATTCGTCCTAATGCTTTTTCATCAGACGCTTTAACATCATTTGCTGTCGCGATTAAATGATTAGGGATAATCAAAATATGCGTAGGAGCTTGCGGAGTAATATCCCGAAATGCGGTGACTAATTCATCTTGGTATAAAATATCCGCTGGAATTTCACGGCGGATAATTTTGCTAAATATGGTTTCTTCGGCCATTTGGGTGCCCTCATTAGATAACTGCATTGATGCTATTGATAATACTATCAACTCTTTGAACTATCACTCCAGTAAAAACGCTTTTTATGGGTAATATTTTGCCTAAAATGGGATTCGTTTGCTTAAGTGAGTCAATTTTGGCAGCATTGGTTATTATAGCTCAATCGTTTTGATTGCGACTTGCCACTCATTCGGAATTCTTTATGCATTATCATATTCATGCGGTCGACCCTAAAGCTCATTTATTTGAAGTTACCTTTACGCTAAAAAATGCCAATCCATCTCAGATTTTCTCTTTACCAGCATGGTTACCTGGCAGCTACATGATCCGTGATTTCGCCAAAAACATTATTGAAATTGATGCCAAAGAAAACCAACAAACATTGTCGGTGACTCAACTAGATAAACAAACATGGCAATTGAATAACCAAGGTAGTCACATTAGCTTGTGCTACCAAATTTATGCATGGGATTTGTCTGTTCGCACTGCACACCTTGACACTAACCATGGCTTTTTTAATGGCAGTAGTGTGTTTCTTGCGGCTAATGGTCTTGAGTATCAACCACATACCGTTACTATTGCCAAACCTGCACTTGCAGAATTAGCTCATTGGACGCTAGCCACCAGCATGACTAGAGCCTCTGGTGAACAATTTAGCTTTGGTGAGTTTAGCGCTGAAAACTACGATGACTTAATTGATCATCCCGTTGAAATGGGTGAACTAACCATCGAAACTTTTTTCGCTGCCGGTGTTCCACACGATATCGTACTCAGTGGTAAACACAGAGCCAATATGGCTCGATTATCTAAAGACCTTAAAGCAATTTGCGAATATCAAATTGACTTATTTGGTACTCCAGCGCCCTTTAAGCGTTATGTGTTCATGACCACTGTTTTGGACAATGGTTTTGGCGGCTTAGAGCATAAAGCATCAACCGCCTTAATGTGCTCTCGCAACGACTTACCTTTGTCACTAGATATGCCAGTGGATAAAGGTTATCGCACTTATTTATCCCTGTGCTGCCATGAATATTTCCATTCATGGAACGTTAAACGGATTAAACCTGCTGAGTTTACACCGTTTGACTTATCACAAGAGTCTTATACCTCTCAATTGTGGGCGTACGAAGGTATCACGTCATATTACGATGATTTAATTACCTTTAAATCTCAGTGTATTGATGAGAAAGGCTACCTTACTTTACTCAGTCAAATTATGACTCGAGTATACCGAGGCGAAGGTCGCTTTAAACAAACCTTAAAGCAATCAAGTTTTAATGCTTGGACTAAGTTTTATAAGCAAGATGAAAATGCCGCCAATGCCATCGTCAGCTATTATACTAAAGGCGCATTATTTGCCTTGTATGTAGACTTAACCATCCGTATTGAAACCCAAGGAAAACATAGCCTTGATGATGTGATGCGTCAACTTTGGCAACAATATGGTTTAACGGGTGTTGGTACTGAATCGTCAAGCCATCAACAGATTGTTGAAACGCTATTAAATCGTCCTTGTGACGATATCTTTACTTATCTCGATAACACAGACGATTTGCCGCTAAAAGAATTACTGGCTCAAGTGGGTGTAGACATGAGTTTACGGGCCAGTGAAGGTACAACTGATTTGGGTGGTGCTGAAGCCACTGGTTATAAAATTGGTTTTGGCGCTAAAACAAAAGTTGAATCATTAGGGTTAAAAATTCTAACGGTTAGCCAACACAGTCCTGCACATCAAGCGGGATTAAGTGCGGGTGATTTATTGATTGCGGCAGACAACTTGCAGGTAACGAGTCAATTTGAACAACAACTGCAAAGTCGAACCCTTGGCGAACAAATCACTTTACACTGGTTTAGACGAGATGAATTGATGCAAGGAACATTAACGACTAGTGAAGCGGCTTTAGACACGATTTCGCTTAGCATCAACGATGCGACTAAAACACAATTGTGGCTTGGTTAATACGGATAAACAATTCACCGATTTGAGAGTTAATCTGCTGAATATTTTCAATATTGTTCACAAACCGCAATCAAAACTGTAAATAAAAAAAGATATCAATTTGATATCCTTTTTTATTTACCTTCTCTATTAATATACAAATGTATCAATACGACTAGCTTTGCTTAATCCGTTCTAATACTTGATTTTCAGTATGTGCTTCTAACCAATATTTTTGTAATGTTGGGTTTTTTACTCCAGATGCTGCATCAAGTAAATTCCAAGCTCGTTTCCAAATACCGTCAGCAATCATATGCACCACCGCACTTTCTATCGCCGCGGCAATACACAAACTCACAGGTTCATTTGAGGTATAACCCACTTCTGATTCTAATAATTCTTGCGCATCAATAAATTTAAATACACCAGCAGTAATTTCTTTTGAAATAACGGCCTTAGTGGTTGTCACACTGCTTAATAATCGACCGGTACGGATATCAACCGCACGTAAGTTAACCGTTATGCTATCGACACGGTATTGACCCGATACGCCGATTCCCAAATAACGAGCGCCTGCGCCACCGGTTTTAATATTGGTGTCGTAAGCTACTATGCCACCTTCCATCAAAATTTGAGCACTGTTTAATTGTGGCAACTTACTCGCGTCACCATTGAGTCCTGCACGAACAATTTTTCGTTCTGTCAGTAAATTTTGCAACCCTTCACGCTCAACAGGCACAAACCAAGCAGAATCATTGAGCGCTTGAGCTAAGAAAGCGGTTCCAGACTGAGGTACAGCGGTTGAAAAGTTACTCGAAGGTATCGGCTTGTATTGGCCCGTTTGATCACGGAAATCATACACTGCAGCCACCATACTTCCTTGGGGAGATGGTAAACTCACTAAATCGTAATAAGTCTCGCCTTTTGGCATTAAACTCGTGGTTGCTTCAATACCGTCGAATTCACTTTCTATCGATGAACACGCGCTCAAAGATAAAATAAATAAGCTAAGCACTAGTCTTTTCATGATTAGCCCCCTGTTGTTGTGCCGACAATACCACCAACTTCGATGATGGTCGTCTCGCCGGTTAATAAATCAGTGATGTGAACCAGTAACGATCCATCTTCATTGACCACATTTATCTCAAAGTCATCGGTTTTTAAATAACCTTCACCACCATTTGCAGCATCATTAAACAATTGACTCATTAAGCGTGACTGTAATGAACTTGCAAGCCTGTCAAGCGCTGTAGGGGCTACATAGGAGGAGCCACCTTGATGTTCATTTTGCGCTGACGCATTCGCCAGTAAATAACTACCATTAAGGTAACTCCCCCCAAAAGCAGGATTAACTGGGGTATATACCAGTTGCGTCGCGGCTAAGGGAAAACTAAATGATGTTATTGATAAGATTAATAATAATTTTTTCATATGCATTCCCTGCTAAAACTCATCAGGAGCAAGATCGGGGTCTGAAAATGCCGCCCATTTTGCCTGTTGTTGATATTGCAACAAGGAAGCATTTACCCGCTTTGCTGCCATGTTCGCTTGTGCATCAATATTTCGCGATGCTGGGGATAAAAACGTCACAAAAACCGGCTTGCGATTATGCAACACTAAAATTTTACTACCACTTCTTGCTGTGGCTTGCTCTACAACAGTGAGCCCCGAGTGGTTGCTCATGCCATTGATATCACGATAAGCGCTAACAAATTCTCTATAAAAACGGTGGCCAAATCTTGTCATGGCTCTATTTAAGATTAATCCATCAATTAAATCAGCTTCACGCTTAGGTTTTGCATCACTGACACTCACTACAGGTTCAGTTGAATGCAATAAATTCTCTTGAGCTTTTGAAGCTGAGGATTCTGGAATAACTTCATCTGTGGTGGGCGCAATATTAGCTTTAGTAAACTCTGGAACATTAACGTCAACATCTTTACGATCATCAGCAATAGCATCACTTAACAAAACTGCCTGACTAGCCATCAGACAAAGGAGTATCACTGATGGATATTTCACACTCTCACCTCATGCATATGAGTTTGCGCCCAAGCAATGGCTTGACCACGACTAGACACACCAATTTTTCGAAACGCACGATAGAGATGCGTTTTAATGGTGGATTCACTGACAAATAGTTGATTAGCGATATCGAGATTTGTGCTGCCAGACAACAACGTTTGTAATACCTCACGTTCACGAATGGTCAGTTGTTCACTGTCATCGTCATGGTTAACACTCATTAACGATTGATAGAGATCTTGAGGGATTACACTACGGCCTTTTAGTATTTCATTTAAACCGCTACTAACATCAGCTAAATTAGCATTGGTATAGAAGACACCTGTTGTGGTCGATGGATGAATTAAAAATTTTGCATCAACTTGTTTAGGGAAATTTAGAAAAACGGTACGAATACCACAATATTCACGTTCAATAACGCGTTGTAGTTGATATGCTTGCTGAAGATCAATTGTTGCTAAATCGAAAACCACCATTGAGTTGGTTTGTGTGGAAAGTAACTTAGACATATTACCTGGCTGAGCCTTAGTTAATTTAACCAAAAACTCTTGTGGCCAGCGAGAATCAAGTAAATCGATTAACAACTGCGAACGCGATACGATCATCCAATTTTCAACTTTAAACATTCCTAACACTCCATGTGGTATGAATAAACTCTGGTATGAAAAAGCAATCATATTGATACTAAGTCCGTATCAATGTTCATAAGTTTAGCAAGTGGATTACCGTATAACAATTAGTCAAAAGGGTGCTTGCGCACCCTTCATTATACTTTTGTACTACATCCCTTGAACAACAGTAACTGAGTTACCGTTGCCAATTGAAGTTACATTAGCCGTATTACTCGCATCAGTTTGAGTAATTGATACCATGTTGTTACCCGCACCATTAACAAAAACATCTGCATTATGTAATGTACCAGTTTGAGAAATCATAATATCATTATCAGTACCTAACCAAGACTCTGCGATAGCAGTATTTAGATCCCCAGTTTGGTCGATATCTACTTCTGATGAAAAGTCTGATGAATCAGCATAAGCTTTGTTTTCATTACCGATTTGATCGATGGTAATTACGTTTTCAGCGCCATATGTTCCAGCGCCTACATTAGGACCATAATAATTATTTGTTCCTGGCAAATTACCAACATAGTTATTATTACCTTCTTGATTAATCGTAACAGTGCTATCACCGCCTAGTTCAGTTGAGGCGCCAGCATAGTTCTCGTTACCAGTTTGATAAATGAATACATCATTATCATGGCTATCTGTTCCTTGTTCAACAATTGCAGTATTGTCACTACCAATTTGTTCGACTAATGCGCTATCACCTAAACCGTCCTGCATAACCGTTGCTAAATTACCCATTCCAGAGGCTGAACCACTTTGAGTAACAGTTGCATTGTTATCCACATTAGTTTGGTCAACATTTGCTACGTTGTCATATTCAGACTGGGTAATGGTTGACATATGGTCCGAACCGACTTGAGCGATAGTCGCAGAATTGCTAAAACCACTTTGATAGACTAAACCAGTATTTAAGGTGTTACCACTTTGACTTACAGAAGCGTAACCATCCTGGCCTGATTGACTTACATAAGCAGTATCATTATCACCTTGTTGATCAACATCAGCTTCGTTGTTTTCACCAGTTTGATAAACATCTGCTTGATTGTCATTACCGTTTTGATAAACATCAGCAAGATTTGATAAAGCTGTTTGTTCAATATAACCGGTATTATCATTGCCTGTTTGTGTCAACGTTGCGACAGTATCATCAACACCGGGTGCACTCCCATTTTCATCTGTCTTTTGATAAATTTCCCCTGAATTTCCAGCGCCATTTTGAGATAAATACGCTTCAGCGGCATCGGAGTCTGATTGAGTAATTAAAGCATTATTCCCAGGCCCAGCTTCCTGAGTAATAATTGCCGTAGCATAATCAGACCATATATTGTCGATTTCAGCCTTGTCCCCTGAACCAAATTGATTAATCGCTGAGTCAGAACCATCACCATTGTATTGTGATATTACGGCTTCATTTGAACCACCTCTTTGAGTGATCGTAGCTTCTGCTTCATCCCCATTGTTAAATTCTTGCTCTATTGTTGCATCGTTTTCGTTACCCCTTGTATCAATAATTGCTGTAGCTGTTTGAGTGGCATTATGCTGCGTAATTGTCCCCTCATTACCCTCACCTTTTTGAGTAACAAACGCATGAGTATTTGAAGTATCTGATTGTTTTACTGTAGCAAAGTTTGAAGTGCCATCTTGATCGATAGTTGCATCGTTATTGTCACTACCTACTTGCTGTGTGACATTAGCAGTATTACTTGCACCATTTTGGACGACATCGACTACATTATTGTCGCTTGCATAAGCCCCTGCTGAAGTAAATATCGCTGCTGAGATTAATAACGCTAATTTAGAATGTTTCATCTTCGTATTTCCCTTTACTCTTAGTTAGATAAGCTTCCCTGGGTCACAACAACATGTTGTGATACACCCCATTGGGTCACACTTACAGCATTTCCGGAGCCGTACTGCTGGATCCAAATCGCATTTTCACTACCTGTCTGATTGATAATGGCTAAATTGTCCGTTCCAATTTGACCAACATCGGCCATCAGGCTAGAACCAAATTGGTTAAGTAAAACAACATTATTAAAACCAGCTTGTAGTATATTGGCTTCAATATCATTTCCTGACTGATTTGCAATGGCATAATTATTTGTGCCCTGCTGTGTAGTGAGAGTTTGATTATTAAAGCCAGATTGAGTTGAAATAAACTGGTTATTACTACCAAGTTGATTGATATTAACCAACATATCATCGCCAAATTGATTTACATTAGCTTGATTACCAATCGTAGCTAATTCATCAATATCGCTAATATCTTGGCTAACACAAGGAGATGAGGATATGCACAAAGCAAAAGTTAACACCCCTGCTTTTGCCGTTAAGCGATAATTATTTTTACGCTTTTTCAAGGTCATGCTTCCTGCCCCTTGTGCGATGTTGGTGACAATTTAACTAAAAAATTGAATAAATCATCAATCATCGCTGTGCCATTGATAGTGTCAATATTATGGCGTCTTACAATTGAGCACGAATCAACCCACAGTATTAAACCGTGATAGACCTTAAGACTAAATGACCTGCCCCCCCCTACCTTTGTACTATTAAAATAAAAATAATCATTAAATAACAGCAGCTTAACTATCACCAAGGACTATTTTTAATTGATAAATCTGTTGAGGACGGGTAAAAATATTTATCAAAAATTGGTATAAAGCTAACGAGTAACTCATCTATTTCAAGCAATGATTAAACATAGAAACAACATGATAGAGGTCATTTAAGTAGAACCCACTTCCATGAATAATCCATTAGATCGGTTTCTGGTTTTGCATGATTGACACGCCAACGGCCTAACTTTGATCGTTCAACAAATTTTCTTGAGCTGTTGAGACAATTGATTTTGGTGTCACATTATCGGTTGTTGGTGCAATTTCCACTTTGTAAACGTAGGGCCTTGATATCTGTTGTTAAATATTGAGCTTGCAAAACTATCAGCGAATGTATCTATTACGACTTCAAAAAATGCCAATCTTAAAAATATCAAAGTGAGATTTTTAAGATTGGCACAATATCTTTAATTACTAATGTGTAAATAAAGAGGGTGTTTGCACACCCTTTTTATTTTTTCGCTACATGCCTTGAGTAATCGTCACTGTATTACCAAACCCTATGCTGCTTACAACTGCTGAGTTATTCATATCGGTTTGGGTAACATAAACCACATTGCTGCCATCTCCCTCTAAATCGCCAGAGACATATACATCAGCAAAATGATTGCCACCGGTTTGGTCAATATCAATTTCGTTAGCTACGCCCCACTCAGATTGAGCATATGCTTCGTTATGATGTCCAGACTGGTCTATATCAATAATTGATGTATCAGCAGCATCGGCATAGGCCTTGTTATGATGGCCATCTTGGTCAACAGTAACGATATTATTCGCTCCCCACGTTCCTGCACCGATCCCTTCACCATAAAAGTTGCTGCCATTGGGTTTGCTATTAACTTCATTATGATGCCCAGTTTGATTTACTGTAACGGTACTTAATCCGCCATCATCAGTTGAACCACCTGCATAGTTATGATGACCCGACTGGGTGATTGTAATTGTGTTGTCAAAACTATACTCACCTTGAAGCACTACAGCTTCATTTGAAAAACCGGCTTGTACAATCGTAGCGGTATCATTCATACCTTCTTGGTCAACAGTAGCATTGTTACCAGTACCTGAATTACCGTTACCATTGCCATTCCCAAGAGTTAACGCACTTTGAGTCACCGTCGCAGTGTTTCCTTCATTAGACTGATTGACGGTTGCAACATGATCAAAGTCCATTTGCGTTACCGTTGCCGTTTGATTTAAACCGTATTGGTTAACTTGAGCGTCATGGTTACTGCCAGCTTGAGTCACATGTGCATCATTAGATTCACCATTTTGATATACATCAGCCATGTTAGATAAACCAGTTTGTTCAACTAAACCAATGTTACCATTACCGACTTGCTCTAATGTTGCGACCGTATCATCACTACCCGAACCGCCATAATTCTGATTATTTTGTAATATATCACCGTCATTATTTGAACCAGTTTGGGTTAATGTGGCACTGGCAGCATCTGACGCTTCCTGTTGAATATAAGCATTATTGTTGGAGTTACCTGATTGATTAATGGTTGCATCTGCATAATCTGACCAATGGTTATAAACTTCAGCGGTATCCTCGCTGCCAGTTTGATTAACCGTAGACTGTGCACCGTCACCGTTATTTTGAGTGATGGTTGCTAGGTTACCGCTGCCATTTTGATTAACAGTCGCTTGAGCATTTTCACCATTATAAAATTCTTGTGCGACATCTGCTTTGTTACCATCACCAACTGATTTAACCGATGCGCTAGCTGTGCTTGTTGCATTATGTTGGTCAATCAAAGATGTATTATCATTTCCCTCTTGATTTGATGAGGCTTGGGAGTTTGCCGTTTCAGCCTGTAAAATAGTTGAAAGATTATTATTGCCAAGTTGCTCAATAGTTGCACTATTAGCAACACTATTGCTTTGTTGAACAACCACTGCGGTATTTAACTCTCCTTCTTGACTAACATCGGCTTCGTTACCACCTGCATACGCTCCAGCTGAGGTCAATAAAGCTGCTGAGATTAATAAAGCTAATTTAGAATATTTCATCTTTGTATTTCCCTTCATTTGGTTGAATTAAACAACTCAAATTAATTACTTTGAGTCACGCTAACGTTTTGCATTGTTCCCCATTGAAGAATACCAACAGCACTTCCATAACCATTCTGTTGAATCATAATGGTGTTATTACTTCCAGTCTGATGAATAATCGCTAAGTTTTGTGTTCCAATTTGACTCACATCCGTTAGCAAATTGCTTCCTACTTGACTGGTAATCACTCGATTACCAAACCCTGATTGATAGATACTAGCTTCAATATCAGCCCCGGACTGAAATGCCGTTACCCCATTGAACATGCCTTGTTGATGAGTAAAGATTTGATTGTTGTAGCCAAGTTGATTTGAATTGAACTGATTGTTGAACCCGCTTTGATTTAAATTAATGGATAGTTCATCACCAAGTTGAGTGACATTGACTGCATTATTAATACCTATAGCAAGTTCATTTATATCACTCAAATCATGTTGGCCAAGGCTAGGAAAAGACATAATACACAGGAAAATAGCAAGAACCCCAGTTGTTGCATTAAGGTAATATTGATGTACACGCTCGTTCAAGGTCATATTCATGTCCCCGGGTTATTAAACGTATAGAACATTCTATTTATGTCGCTTAATAACTTTTACATTCATTGTTTTGATATTGTGGCTCTGCCATATAACGTTCGAATCAACCTTGAGTATTAAACCAATATAGACCTATAGGTTATTTTATTTTCACACCCAGACTTAATTGCGACAACCAAGCTAATAAATTGATCTAAATCAATTTTATGTTAGTTTTTTAAAATAAAAAACAAATAACACGTACAACATTGAGTTTTCATTTATTTAAATGGATTTGTTACTTCTTAAAATAATTGATGTTATTTTATTTATTTTTATATAGGCGGATGGTTGATATAAGAAGTGCTATTTAAACAAATAACACTCTAATATAGATAGGGTTATTAATAATCATTTCGATGTGCAAAATCATTACATAAAAAATAAGTAACTTTTAACAAGTTAATTTACTTACACACATTAACTTATTACTTATTTTTAAGCTTTATGTTTAAAAAACACTTTCATAATCAATTATTCAATAAAGAAGCCACTAAACATAAGAACAACGCGATTGAAATCACTTGCCAAAAACGCACAGGGTTACGGGCGATAAGAGGAACAAAATCTTTTACTGTTTGATTAGCTTTGGCGGTAGTTAATTGATGAATAAGCTCACAGGTGTCTGCTTGGCGTAGATTAGGATCAATATTAAGGGCTTTTTTTAATGCGTTATCCATCCACTCTGGCACCATTGGGTTTAATTGGTGCACACTAATGTAGTCTAAACGTTGATAATCCTGCCGCGTTCGACATTTCTCAAGTTTGCCTTTAAAGGGCAATTGTCCTGCCAACATCTCAAAAGCAATCACAGCAAGCGAAAACAAATCGGCACGGCCATCGGCTTGATAACCCAAGATAACTTCAGGAGCGGTGTAATCGGCTGTACCCAAAATACGATCTCGAGTTAACGGACTACTAATTTCTGCTACGCCTTTAATATAACAAGAACCAAAATCGATGATTTTAACTACCCCTTCTCGGGTGATAAAAATATTATCCGGTTTCAAATCTTGATGCAGCGTTTCACGCCGATGAAAGGCTCTGATCCCTAATTCAATTTGTTTTAGCAGTAATAAAACCTCTTCTACTGGGGCTTTTTTATGTTGGGTTAACCATTCACCTAGGCTTATTCCCGATAAAAATTCAGTAACATAGTACAAAGCAGACTTTATTTTTTGCAGTTCGACAACCTTAACCACATGAGTACTGTTGATACGTTGTCCTATCCAGCTTTCTAACATAAAACGTTCTATGTAAGCGGCATCATCAATGTAATTAACTGAAGGGGTTTTCATACAAAAAGCTTCGCCTTGGTCATTGACGACTCGATAAACCTGGCTGCGTTGTGATTGATGAAGTGTATGGGTTACCTGATAACCGTCTAACTTCATTCCAACGCTCAATGGTGGTGGAAACGGTTGACTCGACAAGCTTTGGTAAACATCATCGATAGCTTGTTTCGGCAACTGGCTAACACTTAATAACTGCGAACTGAGGTTATCTTTACTGCCTAAATCAAACGCCTTTTTGTTTAACATTAAGCAAAATTGCTCACACAAATCATCACTAAGCGTTGAATGTTGCTGACAAAGAACCGTCAGTTTTTGGTGTATTTCAAATTCAGTGAGTACGTCATGTACGCCATCGGTAGTCATTAAATACACATCATCGACTTCTACCGATAAGGTTTTGTAATCAACATCTAAGTTAACGTCCATCCCTAATGCGCGAGTGAGGTATTGGTTTGATGAATTGATATTCGTGCTGTGGTCGTGGGTTAATTGCAGTAATTCTCCGTGCCTAAAGCGATAAATTCGCGAATCCCCCACGTGCAACATGTGTACAGAACAAGACTTAAATACCAGTGCACTAAAAGTACATACAAAGCCACGCCTTGCATCACGATAATCTTGTCCTAATCCGTACAACCAACGATTCAAAGCCGTTAATACTTTGGAACTCGATGTTTGCACACCCCAGCTTTCAGGGGTGGAATAGTAATCCGCAAGAAAGTTACTCACACTAATGGCTGAAGCATGCGCACCGCCTTCAGCTGTACTGACGCCATCGCTGATAACACTTACGACACCTTTGGTTATCAGTGCTAAGCCAGATGGAATACGAATACCGATGGCATCTTCATTTTGTGATTTACGGCCTTTTTCTGTTGCTTGACCGACAACCAGTTGCAAGGTTGTAGCGAAGGGCAATGCCGCTTCGGTATTTGGGTTAACTAACGCTACAACCTCAGATGCCATATCGATCCCTACATACGTTTTATTGCTAAAGCTCAAACAAGGTTTGAGCCTTCAGTTTAACTTACGCTGATTAACGTAACTTCGCCATGTTCATTGACTTCAGCAATATGCCCTTTGGGTTCATTCATAAAGAACAGAGTAATAAAACCAAATACGGCACTTACTGCAATCACATAAAAGAAGATTTGAGTAGACACGATGGAATATACGGTTAAGAAAAACACTGCGCCGACATTACCATAAGCCCCTGTCATACCAGCAATTTGCCCTGTTAAACGACGCTTGATCAGCGGCACTGCAGCAAACACAGCACCTTCGCCACCTTGAACAAAGAATGAGCATGCCATAACGACTGCTACAGCCAAAGGCAATGACCATGACGAGTCAATTTGTGCCACCGATAAATAACCAATAGCTAACCCTGCAGTTAATATTAACAAGGTCGTTTTACGACCAAATTTATCACTTAACCAGCCACCGCCAGGACGAGACATTAAGTTCATAAAGGCATAGCTTGATGCCAACATACCGGCTTGTGCCATGCCAAGCTCGAACGTTTCGGCAAAAAAGAGTGGCAACATAGATACCACGGCAAGCTCAGAGCCAAAGGTAGTGAAATACAACACATTCAAAACAGCAACTTGCTTAAACTGATAGCGTTCAAACTCAGGCACTTCCATTGAAAACAAGTGCTTGTTCACTTGGTACGTTTGGTAAAAATCGAACAAAAACACCACCACCAACCCAAGATAGATAAGGTAAGTTGCATCTTGAGTAAACATACTCACACCAGCAGGAGACAGTTTCCAACCTAACAACGCTAACGTGGCATACATAGGTACCTTCATAACGATCAGTAACACATAGTCACTTTTGCTGGTGACTTCTAAGCCGCCACCCTTTTTAGGTTTAAAGTAAGTCGAACCTTTTGGGGTATCAGTCACATTGAAGTAATACACAAACGCAAACAACAAACTCATTAAACCGGTAATACCAATCGCATAGCGCCATCCGTCAGGGCCACCAAAAGCAAGTGCAACGGCCGGTAAAGTAAAGGCTGCTGCAGCTGAACCAAAGTTACCCCATCCGCCATATATGCCTTCAGCTGTACCTAACTCTTTAGCCGGAAACCATTCACTCACCATACGGATACCAACCACAAAACCAGCACCAATAAAACCAATCAGAAATCGGGCTAACGCTAACTGCTCAAAGGTGTCGGCTACCGCGAACATAAAGCAAGGAATTGAACAGATCCCTAGTAAGGCAGAATAAGTAATCCTTGGACCATATTTGTCGGTCACCATACCAATGATAATCCGCGCAGGGATCGTTAGAGCTACGTTGAGGATCAGCAGTGTTTTAATTTGAGCTGTAGTCAGCCCTAAACTGTCAGCAATAACACTCACTAATGGGGCAGCGTTAAACCACACCACAAAAGTGATAAAAAATGCCATCCAACTTAAATGCATGATTTTCATCTTGCCGCGAAAAGAAAACAGATTAAATTTGTCAGCACTCATAACGGCTCCTTTATGACTGAGCCAAGACAAACACATTGCCTTGCTCAGTTTTAATGTCGAATGGTTTAACCACTAAATCAGCATTTTCAATACAACGTCCGTTATCTAAACGGTAATGTTGTTTATAAAGCGGTGAAGCGACACAAAGCTCTCCATCGATTTCACAAATAAGTCCCCTTGCCAGCAAACTCACACCACTGGCAGGGTCAACGTTATCAAGGGCAAATAAACCGTCATCCCCTAAATTAAAAATGGCAACGGCCCGCCCTGCTACCCAAGCAGCTATTCCTGTGCCTTTTGGCATGCTTGCTTCATTACACACATTTATCCAATTCATGCTAATTCCTCCACTGCGAGTTGTGCTGCATCGTCTGTAATATCTTTAATCGCTATTGTTCCTGCCCCTGCGTCTTTAATACTCGGAAAACGTTGCTCACGAATTCGCTGGTAAGCACTGGTATCAGCTTCTGGCGCATCACTTGGATTAACAAACTCATTAAAGCGCGCCAGAAAGGCCGGTTGTTCAAGGCTGGTTTTCCACTCACATTGGTATGTGGCGGCAATATGGTCCATCTGCTGCTCTAAGATCGAGTTAATCCCCAACGCATCGTCAATAACGACTGATTTTAAATATGCTAGACCACCTTCTAATGAATCCATCCAGGTCGAGGTACGCTGCAATTTGTCTGCGGTTTTGACATAAAACATCAAAATGCGATCGATGTATTTATAGAGGTCTTGAGTTGATAAGTCGGTGGCAAATAAATCACCGTGGCGTGGACGCATGCCGCCATTGCCAGCCACATATAAGTTCCAACCTTTGTCGGTTGCGATAATGCCGATGTCTTTACTTTGTGCTTCAGCACATTCACGAGTACAGCCCGACACCGCAAATTTTAATTTATGTGGACTGCGTAAGCCTTTGTAGCGGTTCTCTAAATCAATCGCGAAACCAACTGCATCTTGTACACCGTAACGGCACCAAGTACTGCCAACACAGGATTTTACCGTGCGCAGTGACTTACCGTAGGCATGACCCGTTTCAAAACCGGCATCAATGAGTTTTTTCCAAATTTCGGGTAGCTGCGATAAGGTTGCACCAAACATATCAATGCGTTGGCCACCCGTTATCTTGGTATAGAGGTCATATTCTTGAGCAATTTGGCCCATGGCGATAAGTTTAGTTGGGGTGATTTCACCACCAGCGACTCGCGGCACAATAGAGTAAGTGCCATCTTTTTGGATGTTGCCTAAGTAAGCATCATTGGTGTCTTGCAATTGCACATGACCCAGATTTTGATCTAGCACATAATGATTTTGTAGGCTGGCAAATATGGACGCGGCTGCAGGTTTGCAAATATCACAGCCATATGCGTGGCCACTGGCTGAAGGTTTGCCATGCAGAGTGATTAAGGTATTAAAATCATTTATGGCTTCGACTTGGCATAAGTGATACAAGGCTTGTCGGTCATGATCAAAATGGGCACAAATCCCAGCATTAAAATCAAGCCCTGCAGCTTGTAAGGTTTGATCAATAATTTTTTGAACTAACGGTGCACAACCACCACAACCCGATGCTGCACGAGTACATGATTTGATTTCAGCCATTTTATGATTACCGGCGGTCACGGCTTCAACAATGTCGCCCTTGGTCACTTGATGACAAGAACACACAATAGAAGTGTCTTTTAAATCGGCTTCGTTTTCAGCACCTGCTAGCAATAACTCAACCGCAGAACCTTCGATCTCGTCTTGAGACAAATAGCTATCGAGCAAGCGACTGTAATCGCTGTTATCACCAATTAACACCGCCCCTTTCAAAAATTTACCGGTTTCGTCTAACCATAATTTTTTATAAATACCCGCCTGGTTATCAGATAACTCAACAAACTGGGCGTTATCAAAACCTCGGCTAGCACCAATAGCAGCCACATCAACACCCAGTAATTTAAGCTTGGTGCTCATGTCTGCACCAGTGAATGACTGCGACACGCTATTAGAGTTTAATGAGGCAATATGTGACGCCACAACACGGGCCATTTGGTAACCCGGAGCCACTAAACCAAATATTTTTTGTTGCCATAACGCACACTCACCAATGGCGTAAACATCTGGCGCTGAGGTTAAGCAGTAATCGTCAATTTCTATGCCGCCACGCTCACCAATATTAATGTTTGAAATGCGAGCTAATGAATCTTGTGGGCGAATACCGGCAGAAAACACAATCATGTCAGTTTCAAGATAAGACTCATCATTAAAGGTCATTCGATGCATTGCCGTTTCACCGTCAATAATCGCAGTGGTGGCTTTTGAAGTATGTACACTCACGCCGAGCTGTTCGATTTTACTGCACAGTAATTCACCGGCTTTATCATTTAGCTGAACGGGCATCAGTTGAGGCGCAAACTCTACAACGTGAGTTTTTACCCCAAGCTGCATCATGGCATTTGCGGCTTCTAAGCCTAATAGTCCTCCACCAACCACCACCCCAACTTGGCTGTTTTGGGCTGCGGCTTGAATCGCTTCAAGATCTTCAATGGTGCGATACACCAAGCACTGAGCACGATCGTTACCCTGTATCGGTGGTACAAACGGAAATGATCCCGTTGCAAGTACTAAGCGGGTATAAGAATAATGGTCACCTTGCGCACTGGTCACCGTTTTGGCGGCAATATCAATTGCCGTAATAGGTGTATTCAAGTGAAGCGTAATGCCCCAGTCTTGATAATCTTGCGCACTGGTTAACATCAATGGATCCGCGCTACCGGTCTCAAAATATTTTGACAGCTGCACTCGGTCATAAGCTGGACGCGGCTCTTCGCCAAACACGTGTACGTCAAACGTTTTATTGAGTCCTAAACTACACAATTGCTCAATAAAATGATGACCAACCATGCCATTACCAACGACCACTAACTTGGGTTTTGAGACTGCCATATCCAACTCCTTCATACCTTGGACCGTAAAACGCAAAATGGCGCCAACTCCGCTTAAAGAGTTGGCGCCATTGCCAGTTACAATCCCGATTTTTTAAATTTTACTGTTTGAATCTAAATGGATTAAAACCATTAGCGACATTCAGTATCATACTGTGATGTTGCAGGCTCTATGCCAACAAATAAAAAACTATAACTACCTGATTCATATTAAATTAAAACTCAACAACCTTTACATTATGACGATAACATGTCCACTTTAGGGATAACCGCACCAACATGAGGCGCACCATCCTTGCTCATTGCTATAGTGACTGGTGACACCTGACTTTTTTGTGGACTAGCCACTGCAATAATTTGTGCCGACATTTGTGCCAAAGACAACCCTTTTTGCATCGCTTGTTGTTGAATAATCTGATGTGCTTTGGTTTCATCAAATCCTTGCGCCATAACAATTAATTTTGCTTGGCTAAGCAATTTTATACTGCGAATTTCATCATCCAACCTCTTAAATTCGGCTAGCGTTTTACTGGCTGCATCAAAACGTGCTTGAGCCAAACTAATAACACTGGTTAAGCGGTTAACGCTTAATATTTCGGGAATAAAAGTAATGCGACCACAATCAAGTAACTCGGTTAATGCTGTCTGCTGCCATGTTTTGGCATTGACAACTATTACCATAGGCTTGCTTGTTAATGTACGTTGGATTAGTGCTTGGATTTGAGCGTGCAATGTGTCGGTTAATATCAGCAAGGTATCAAATGTTTGTTGGTGTAATCGTTGCTCAACTTGGCTTACAGAAGTCAGCACAGTGACATGTCCAAACGCAGCCAAACAAGCCTGATACTGTACAACTTCACAATCGACTACTGGAACGGCCGAGAAACTCGAGTCACAAAATATTAAACTGCGCATAACAACTCCCTGTTCCGCCATTGTTTTAGTGGACAATCTGTACTATTAAAACGGTTTGTCCAACATTGTTGGCTTAAATTAACTGCTTGTTCTGTTGTAATAATTGCAGTTGTATTGGGTTCCGTCATAGCTGATTTACGGCTCAGTAATAACAATACTGCAGCCAACGTTGCCGTCATACTGCTAAGCGCTTGCTCAATCATGGTGCGTGACATTAATGTTGTCAGCGCATCTGCAGAAAAAGGTTCTTGTTCGCGCCATAGAAGCGCAAGAATATCGCTAGACAATTCAGCTTGGCCCACTTTTGCACCAGAAAAGCCTTCTAATAACGTAGGGATAGATAAGCTCGATACCGCTATATTATCTGTCTGTCCGTTGACGACAGTTATCGTGGTAGCCACTCTTGGATTACACTCGGTTTCACCTTGTAAACCTTTAAAAATAGCCACACTGCCGGCGTGATATTCGCTTTTCTCAAATAAAATTTCGCATATTCCTTGGTGTACCGTATCTAACCCAGGGTGAAAATAACTGCGGAGGCTTATTGGTGCATTAGTTGGGTTCATGCAACGCGCTGCGGTTTGAATCAAACTGCGTAGACCTAATTCTTGATGTAATTGACGACACTCATCTAACACTGGGGCTAAATCACCGGCGCATACGTAAACAATGTTATCTGAATGCAACGCCGCTTTGGCCATTTGCGGTGTAGTACAACACGCAATATTAAGCGACGCTAAACATGATTCAACATGGCGGCGATGAGGTAGAGCTTGGCTGTCACCGTGTAACATCACTCGAACACCCTGTTTTGCTAATAACTTAGCGACGAGTAAAAGCCAAGGTAACTGCTCGCGCTTGCCCGCATACACAGGCCAGTCGATATCGACCTCAAGCGAATGCCAATCTTTGTCTACAGTGCGACGTAAACCGGCCACCATGCCTGATATTTCTTCAGTCGTTTCACCGCGCACGCGCATGAGCATCATGGCACTAGCCATTTGTGCGCGCGTTGCTTTTCCTTTAGCAAAACCTTCAAGCAGCAAACATGCCTCGTCAAACGTTAATGCACGAGAGCCTTTTTCGCCCTTACCTAATGCTTTTATCAACAAACGAAAGTCAAACTCATCCACGGATGTCAGCGTTAACTCACCCATTTTAGGCATATAAAGCCTCGTACCCATATTCTAATGGGGGTTGTGTTGCAGCTACATCAATATCGGCAAGCAAAGCATTCAGCTGTTGACCAACAGACACCACGTCACCAATGATGATTAACGTCGGCCCAGAGTCTTTAATGGTTAACGCGGCATCGGCCATAGAAGCGACTGTGGCATAAGTAACAATTTGATTCGGTCTTCCACCATTGGTAACAAATGCTACCGGCAGATTAGCGCCACATTGAGTATCGAGTAACCCAATTGAAATGCTTGCAGCTTGTTCTTTACCCATATAAAACACTAACGTAGATTGCGCCGCTAACAATGCTTGCCACTGAGTTGGAGCATTGGCATTATCGGCATCGGTCATTTTGGTGCCGGTGATCAGCGTGACACTACGGGCCATACCACGATACGTTAATGGAATGCCGGTACTTGATGCACAACCTAACGCTGCGGTAACACCTGGAATAAATTGCGAACGGATACCATTTTGTGCAAGGTAAAGCGCTTCTTCTGAACCTCTACCAAAAATATGCGGATCGCCGCCCTTTAAGCGCACCACTTTTAATCCTTGCTGCGCCAATGTCAGTAATAATTCATTAATATCGTCTTGCTTTTTACTCGGCTGACCACAGCGTTTACCCACAAAGTGACGCTGACAACTCGGGGTTACTAACGTCAAAATGTCACTACTCACCAGGCTGTCAAACACCAACGCTTCAGCTTGTGCCACTATTCTAGCGGCCTTAAGTGTCATTAACTCTAATTGACCACAACCCGCACCAACAATAGCCACATCACCCGCGTGTAATTCATTTGCGGCATGCCCTAAAGCATTTATAGATTGATGACCTTTTATCATTGCTTCTACTGTTTTCATTAGGCTACGTCCTCTGCTACTGATGGTTGATGGTCAATGTCGGAATAAGATTCGCAATAAGATAAGGCATCTTTCCAACTCTGCTTGGCACACTGCTTAACTTCACTATGACAACTGCCACATTGACGGCCGCAACCGAGTAATAACTGGGTGCTATCTAACGCCTGCTCAAAACTGATATTCGCTAAACCGTCACTCATCACTTGGTCGTTAAATTGTTGATTGATTTCGTCGTTAATGTTCGCTTCGGTTACCCCTGTACAAGCGCAGATTAACGGACTATTTCCGGCTTTTATTTGCTGATGTAGCTGTTTAATTAACTGTTTATCGACAGGCTTACCAATAAAATCATTCATCTGATATAGGGCCACATTCACTTGAGTATGAGACAATACTTTTAATGCCTTAAGTAATCCTTTATCCATATTACATTGGATATATAAAGGCTGGCCAACTACCGTTAAAGTCCACTTAAGTGAATGCACAGTCGCTTGATACGCAAAGCCGTCGTCGGTATCAGTAAAACCGATGTGATGACACACTCCGTTCTCTAGCGTTTGTGCAACTTGCCAACATAGCCCGTGAGCAGAAGAGTCGTGTTGACCAAAAACCACCCCTTGCAGCGCAAGTTCAACAGGGGTTAATGTCACGGGTTGACACTTAAACCCAGGTTGTTTTGATATTGGGTCGACACGTGCATCTAATGCTTGATTCACGCCTTTTGTCAGCGAAAACTGTGCAGACCAATGCATTGACATCAAAGCCATATTTGTCGGTATGTCATCATCGACAACAGCGCGAGCCATCGTGAATGAGGCGTGGGTAAAAAGGTCGGGGTTAGCGGTCTCTGTGGAGTATTGTTCAATTTGATTTTGAATAGCTTCAATGCGGACCAAGCCACCTTCTGTTAACGACAATGCACTGAGTTGTGATGAATGCAGGTGAACGACAGGCTCAGGAATACTGGCTCGTAAGCTAGCAATATGTCCGGTGCGAGTCATGGTATGCCACTGATCTCGGCTTCGGCCAGTGTTTAATAACAAGGTGTTACTCGGTAATGATTGTTGCGGAACACTAACAACCGCAGGCGTAACAAACTGCGCTTTACCCGTCGCGGTAGCAAATTCACCTAGGCCGAAAACACGCACGTTTTGTTGACCAATTTGAGTTGCCGAAGCAATAGGCCATTGCGTCGGTGCTAGTGCATCATATTGCGCTTTGGATAACTCTGTTAGCCCAGTGAGATCAAACACCTTAGTTGGAAAAACCTGTTTAACCTTCGCCGATAAGGCTGCAAACTCGCTAAATATGCTGGCATTGTCATCAAACTCAAAACCATCAAAGCCCATTTTCTTAGCTACTTGGCTAACGGCCCACCAATCTGGTTTAGCTTGCCCTTTGGCAGTGATAAAGCCACGTTGACGCGTAATAGTGCGCTCACTATTAGTGACGGTACCGCACTTTTCTGACCAGCCTTGAGCTGGGAGTAATACATCAGCAAGTTTGGCGGTATCAGAATCAGGACTGATTTCAGACACCACCACAAAAGGACAATCGGCTAATGCTTGTGCTATTTTTTCACTGTTGGGTAAAGACACCACAGGATTGGTACCCATAATCCAAATCGCTTTGATTTTACCTTCGGCAAGGGCATCAAACATCTCAACTGCAACCAATCCTTTTTGATCCGCAATACTATCAACTTTCCAAAAATCAGCTAATAACTGCTGCTCCGGTTGTGAAAAACCCATATGGCATGCTAACTGAGTGGCCAACCCACCAACCTCACGACCGCCCATGGCATTAGGCTGCCCTGTTAACGAAAAAAAACCACAACCAGCTTGACCAATGTGCCCTAACGCGAGGTGGCAGTTAATCATCGCATTGGTTGCATCGGTGCCAATGGTTGACTGATTAACCCCCTGACAAGATGCCGTAAGTACTTTTTTATTGTTGGCTACAAGTTGATAGAATTGCGTCAGCTGAGTGACTGAAACACCGACTTGCGTGGCAAGATCGGCTAAATTGGCACTTAATTGTTGCGCCTGCAAAACCACAGTATCAAAGCCTTCTGTATGTGCGGCAATATACGCGTGGTCGACACGATTTTGATCTGCTAGGTAACCGAGTAAGCCATGAAATAATGTTAAATCAGCGCCCGGTTTAATGGCTAAATGTAAGTCTGCTTGTTTTGCTGTGGCTGTTGATAACGGGTCGATTACCACTAACTGAGCATTATTGGCTTTTATTGCGGCTAAAATTCTTTGAAAAAGAACGGGATGAGTCCAAGCGGTATTGGCCCCTACAAGCACTATCACATCAGCTTGCTCTAGATCGTCGTAACATCCAGGAACTACATCTTCACCAAAGGCACGCTGCATTGCGCTCACCGCTGACGACATACATAAGCGTGAGTTAGTATCGACGTTAGCCGTTTTTAAAAAGCCTTTAGCAAACTTGTTGGCAACATAATAATCTTCAGTGAGTAATTGGCCAGAAAGATACAGTGCGACTGAATCTGGACCATGTTCTGCAATGGTTTTCGCAAAGGTATCAGCAATTAAGGTGCTCGCCTTGTCCCAATCAAGTGGCATACCAGAACGAAGTTTAGGGTAACGCAGTACATTGGGTTGGGCTAAACTGTCGAGTAAGCGTTCACCTTTGGCACATAAATGACCGTAATTAGCTGGATGCTTGTTGTCACCGACTAGTATTAAATCTGCAGCATCGACATCGGTCCAATTCGGTTTATTTGAAGACACGCTAACACCGCATCCGACACCACAATAAGCACAACTTGATTGGACCACTGACATACATCTACCCTTTCACTTTGACTATCTCATGGGTAAGGTACTGCGAAAGCTGTGCCAGAAAATTAACTCACTGATTTATAATAGAAATGGATATTTAGATAAATAAAGCATTACAACATTTGCGCAACAAAAGTGCATTGACTGCGCTGTTATGTAGCGCATCTAATTGAAATCAAAAGACTTTAAACACCTATAAAGAGGTATAAAAATAAAAGTGAGATGTATACTCTTGAGGAATAAAAACAAAAATACCGACATTATGTCGGTATTTTCAAGCTATCTAAGATAACTTATTTTGCAGTACGGCCATCATCGTGGCATGTATCACATGTTGGCTTTTCGCCTACTTTTGCTTCATGTGGCGCATGACAATCAGCACACATAAGTAACCCATCATGTGGCTTATGGTTATCATCCATTTCAGCTAGTGAACCATGACAACTTTGACATTGTTCAAATTCATAAGCGCCATCTTTTGATGGTTCACCATCAGCGTGACAGTTTTCACAGCCACCCATTTCAACGTGAAACTCTGCGAGGGTCTCATCAGCAGCAAATGATGCAGAAGACATCATCATTACCGCGAAACCAGCCGCAAACAATGCACTTAGTAGTTTATTGCTCACTATTCATTCCTCCAATTTAGTGTGTGTCCGCATTCTTTTATCTGACGCGGATCATCACACTGCAACACGACACTTTGCTTAAGGGTTATTCAACAACTTTGTTTATAAACCGTTTATCAAAGATTTATAAACAATCTCAAATTAACTGACAATATAAACGTAGTTAATCAATCCACTTTAAGCAAAATTAATTTAGATTAAGTAATAATAGCAGCGATAATTAGATGAAGATGTGCGCTATATCATGTAACTCGATGGTTTTTAGTCAATAAATCATCTTAAGAGCAGAAACAAGCTAATACAGCAAAGGCTAATGTATTGGCTTATAGCCAATAAAAAAGCCCCAATCGATATTGGGGCTACATTTACACATATAACAACTTAGTGTTTATATTAACTGCGAGACTTTTCTAAGCGAGCAAGTAAACTAGAAGTATCCCAGCGATTACCTTTCATTGCTTGAACTTCAGAATAAAATTGATCAACTAATGCGGCTACCGGTAAATGGCTACCATTACGACGGGCTTCATCTAATGCAATACCCAAATCTTTACGCATCCAATCGATAGCAAAACCAAAATCATATTGACCTTGCCACATCGTTTTATAGCGATTTTCCATCTGCCAGCTTTGTGCCGCGCCTTTGCTGATCACTTCAATCACTTTTAAGCCATCTAAACCAGCACTTTTAGCAAAATGAAGTCCCTCTGCGAGGCCTTGCACTACACCAGCAATACAAATTTGGTTAACCATTTTAGTCAACTGCCCCGCCCCAACTGGCCCTAACAATTCAGCGCAGCGGCTGTATGCCGATATGACGGGTTTAACAGTATCAAAATGAGCTTGGTCACCACCCATCATCACCGTTAACGCACCATTTTCGGCACCGGCTTGACCACCTGAAACTGGCGCGTCTAAGAATGCGATGTTAAGTGGCTCAATGTACGCGGCAATTTCACGTGCAACATCTGCTGAAGCGGTTGTATGGTCAACTAAAATAGCACCAGCATGCATACCATGCACAATCCCATGTTCACCTAATACTACTTGACGTAAGTCATCATCATTACCCACACAGGTAAAAACGATGTCTTGGCCTTGGGCGGCATCTTTTGGTGTATCAGCCTTCTTACCACCATATTGTTCAACCCACTGAGTCGCTTTAGCCCCGGTACGGTTATAAACAGTAACGTCATGACCCTGTTTAACCAAATGTCCCGCCATCGGGAACCCCATAACGCCTAAACCAATAAATGCTACCTTGGCCATGATTTCCCCTTATTTATTCAACTGAAGGTTTAACGTGAGCTTCCATTTCGGCACCGATACGTTTACGCATATCCATCAATCTCAATGCACTATCACGTAAGCGAACATCATCAGCGGTGGCTGGTATCCACTCTGGAACCGATGTAGGATGTCCTTCATCGTCTACTGCTACCATAATAACAATACAGTGGGTTGTCAGATGACGTTCAGATTCTTTAGGATCGCCTGCTTTTACATCAATGGCAATGTGCATAGACGTTGTACCGGTATAAATAACTTTGCCAGTCACTTCGACAATATTACCCACATGGATAGGCTTAACAAATCGAATGCCGCCAGCATAAACAGTAATACAATATTTACCGCTCCAGCCTGCTGCTGCTGCATAAGCGGCTAAATCGATCCATTTCATTACTGCACCGCCGTGAACCTTACCGCCAAAATTGACATCTGCAGGTTCTGCCAGAAAACGTAATGTAAGTTGTCTATCTTTACCGGCCATAATAGATCCTATTAAATAAGTTTCATTACTTATCAGTCTACGCTAAATCATCATTTAACGGGAATTGATAAATACTAATGTGACAAAAAAACAAATAAAAAAGGGAAGATTTTCATCTTCCCTTATTGGCATTAACTCGATTAAATTTTCTTAAACAGTAACGAACCGTTTGTGCCACCAAAGCCAAATGAATTACATAAGGCATAGTCAAACTGATGTCGACGTGAAGTGTGGGCAACAAAATCTAAATCGCATCCTTCATCTGGATTATCTAAGTTGATTGTTGGCGGTACGTGTTGGTCACGCAGTGCAAGCAAAGTAATAATGGCTTCAACAGCGCCTGCTGCACCTAATAAATGTCCGGTCATGGATTTAGTCGAACTCACCAATACATCATAAGCATGTGGTCCAAATACCGATTTAACCGCGGCAGCTTCAGCTTTATCGCCTGCATTGGTTGAAGTGCCATGAGCATTAATGTAACCCACTTGTTCTTTTTGGATCTGTGCATCATTAATGGCATTGACCATTGCAGCCGCAGCACCTGCACCATCACTTGGTGGTGATGTCATGTGGAATGCATCACCACTCATGCCAAAACCGACTAACTCACCGTAAATTTTTGCACCACGCGCTTTAGCACGCTCGTACTCTTCCATCACAATCACACCCGCGCCATCGCCAATGACAAAGCCATCACGGTCTTTGTCCCAAGGACGGCTTGCTGCTGTTGGATCGTCATTACGAGTAGATAATGCTTTAGCGGCACTAAAACCTGCGACACCTAATGGGCTCGTCACATCTTCTGCGCCACCGGCCACCATCACATCAGCATCACCATAAGCAATGGTTCGTGCAGCAAAACCAATATTGTGAACACCTGTAGTGCAGGCTGTAGTCACGGCAAAGTTAGGACCTGTCATGCCATACATAATCGACAAGTGTCCGGCAATCATATTGATAATAGTGCTTGGTACAAAAAAGGGTGACACTTTACGTGGTCCACCATTTAATAATGCAGAATGGCCTTGTTCAATTAACCACATCCCCCCCATACCAGCACCAATAGCGGTACCTATACGAGCTGGGTTTTCTTGGCTCATATCTAAGCCTGAATCTTTTACTGCTTGAATGCCTGCAGCCATGCCGTATTGGATAAATAAATCCATTTTACGAGCATCTTTTTTGGTTAGGTATTGTTCGACATCAAAATCTTTCACAGAGCCACTGAAACGAGTACCAAATTCACTAGCATCAAACTTAGTGATTGGAGCAATACCACTCTTACCTGCCAATAAGGCATTCCAAGTAGACTCGACATCATTACCCACAGGAGTCACTAGGCCAAGACCTGTGATGACGACACGACGTTTAGACATGATATTCACCTTTAAATAAAATCTGCCACGATGCCATTATTGCGATTTAGCTAAAGAAGTATAAGGAGGGATGTTCTAATGCAATAAAATGGAACGAGCGTTTACAAATGCTTTAAACAAAAACAGGCGGCATAAATGCCGCCTGTTTTTGTGAATTCTTGATTACTGATTCTTAGAAACGTAATCGATCGCTGCTTGAACAGTAGTGATCTTTTCAGCTTCTTCGTCAGGGATCTCGGTATCAAACTCTTCTTCTAGAGCCATAACCAATTCAACAGTGTCTAGAGAATCAGCGCCTAAATCGTCTACAAAAGAAGCAGCTGATTTAACGTCTTCTTCTTTAACGCCAAGTTGTTCGATGATGATTTTCTTTACACGTTCTTCGATGTTGCTCATTAGTTTTCTTTCCTATTCAAATTACGCACTTGCGTAAGATTGCGAGTAGTTTATTCGAATTAGATAACAATGCAAGCTTAGATTTTGTGGTCTAACCACAAAAATTAACATTGAATTGTCTCTAACACTGACTCAAATGAAGGTAGTTGCCTACCTATCGCCCTTAAACCATGTACATACCGCCATTCACATGCAATGTTTCGCCTGTGATATAAGCGGCTGAATCCGAGGCCAAAAACAATACTGCATTGGCAATTTCTTGTGCTTGCCCTAATCGTTCCATCGGAACTTGCGACATAATAGCTTGTTGCTGCTCAACTGTCAGCTCATCTGTCATGTCTGTCTGGATAAATCCAGGTGCAATAGCATTCACTGTTATTTGACGAGATGCAACCTCTCTTGCAAGAGATTTTGTAAATCCGATCAAACCAGCTTTAGCTGCCGAGTAATTTACTTGGCCAGCATTACCCATTGTACCTACTACAGAACCGATACTGATAATACGTCCGAAACGTTTTTTCATCATAGATCGCATTACTGGTTTAGACAATTTAAATAGAGATGTCAAATTCGTGTCAATAATATCTTGCCACTCATCATCTTTCATCCGCATTAATAAATTGTCACGGGTAATACCCGCATTGTTGATAAGAATATCAACTTCACCTGCTTTTTCTTTGATCTGGCTATATAAATCAGCAACAGATTGAGAATCAGTGACATTTAACACCATCCCAAAGCCTTTGTCACCTAAGTATGCTTGAATCGCCGCAGCACCTTTTTCACTGGTTGCAGTACCGATAACCATCGCACCAGCTTGTACTAATGATTCAGCAATCGCACGCCCAATACCACGACTAGCACCTGTTACTAGGGCAACTTTACCGTCTAAATTAATGCTAAAGCTCATATCAACTCCTTTATTCGACTAATGCAGCAAATGAAGCAGCATCATTGACCGCTTGAGCGGATATCGATTTATTAATTCTTTTTGTTAAACCGGTTAATACTTTACCCGGTCCACACTCTATTAATTTTGTAACACCTTGTGTCGCCATAAATTCAACAGACTCACTCCAACGCACTGGGCAATATAACTGACGCACTAATGCATCTTTAATTGCCTGTGAATCCGTCGGCATGGCCACATCAACATTGTTAACAACATTAATGGTAGGCTCTGAGAATGTCACTTCAATTAAGGCTTTAGCGAGTTCATCAGCGGCTGGCTTCATTAGTGCACAATGTGATGGCACACTCACAGGCAATGCTACTGTCATTTTGGCCCCAGCAGCTTTACATGCTGCTGCTGCGCGTTCAACAGCCGCTTTCTCACCGGCTATCACGACTTGCCCAGGGCTGTTGTAGTTAACAGGGCTTACCACGCTACCTTCAGCAGACTCTGCACATGCTTTAGCAATAGCATCATCATCAAGACCAATAATGGCAAACATGGCACCAGAACCTGCTGGTACAGCTTGTTGCATTAATTTCCCGCGTAGCTCAACTAATTTAACGGCATCGGTAAATTCAATCACACCGGCGCATACTAAAGCAGAATATTCACCAAGGCTGTGGCCTGCTAATAAAGAGGGCATAGTCTTGTTAGATGCTTGATATGCACGCCAAATGGCCACGCTTGCAGTGAGCAATGCTGGTTGGGTTTTATCTGTTTCATTTAAGGTTTCAGCTGGGCCATTGGCAACAAGATCCCATAAATCATAACCTAACGCGTCACTCGCTTCGGCAAAGGTTTTGCCGATAACATCGTTAGATTGAGCTAATTCAGCTAACATTCCTACAGCCTGTGAACCTTGGCCAGGAAATACAAAAGCAACATTTTCCATAAACGCTTACCTGTATAAAATTAATTTGAAAATTAAAAACGAACTAAAGCACTGCCCCAAGCAAAACCACCGCCAAATGCTTCGAGTAGTAATAAATGTCCACGCTGAATTCGACCATCACGCACCGCTTCATCTAATGCGATAGGCACCGATGCGGCAGAAGTATTACCGTGTCTCGCTAAAGTCAGCACGACTTTATCTAGACTCATGTGCAACTTTTTAGCCGTGGCATTAATAATGCGGAAATTAGCTTGATGCGGCACTAGCCAGTCAATTTCTGATTTATCGACATTATTAAGACGCAAGGTTTCAGTGACCACATTAGACAGCTGGGTAACTGCAACTTTAAAAACATCGTTGCCTTTCATGGTCATAAAGCCAACAGCTTCAGAGCTTTCGTTAGCACGAGGAGGGAAAGAACATTTTAATAAATCCCCTTGGCTGCCATCTGCATAGATATGCGTAGCAATGATACCAGGTGTATCACTAACGCCAATAATCGCTGCGCCGGCGCCATCGCCAAATAAAATGACGGTAGAGCGATCAGCAGGATCGCACATCCGTGACAATACGTCAGAACCTATAACCAGTACTTTTTTAGCAGAACCTGTTTTTACAAATTGATCCGCGACCGATAAAGCATAGATAAATCCAGAACACGCGGCAGCAATATCAAAGGCAGGAATATTTTTAACGCCTAATAGGGCCTGAATTTCGCATGCAGCTGCAGGAAATGCGTTTGATGCACTGGTGGTTCCACAAACAATCATATCGAGATCGCTAGCTTCGATTCCTGCCATTTCAAGCGCTTTTAGTGCCGCTTGATAACCCATTGTTGAAACCGATTCGTCTGATGCAGCAATGCGCCGCTCAGAAATACCGGTTCGGTCAACAATCCATTGGTCACTGGTTTCAACCATTTTTTCGAGATCTTGATTGCTACGAACTTGCACAGGTAGATAGCTACCTGTTCCGAGAATTTTTGTGTGCATATATGAGATCAGCTATTGATGTCTAAAAGAATCGACTCCAAACGATCTTTAATCATTTCAGGAAGACGACGTTTTGCTTCTGTTGCTGCTAAATTTAATGCTTGTAAAAATGCAGCTTCATCCGCGTTACCATGACTCTTTACTACTATTCCGCGCAATCCTATCAGACTTGCACCGTTATAGTGGTCGGGGTTCATCTTACTAAGGACAGCTTGTATGCGTGGAGCGATGAGTTTGGAGAGTAAACGAACAAAAAAACCGTCATTTAAGCCGCGTTTTAATTGATGTACTAACAGTTTTGCAATGCCTTCAGAAGTTTTTAAGGTGATATTACCGACAAAGCCATCACAAACAATCACATCCACATTACCAGTGTAAATCTCATCACCTTCGACAAAGCCAATATAATTAACTTGTTCGGTGTGCTGTAAAATTTGTCCGGCCTGTTGAACCTGATCGTTCCCCTTAATGGCTTCAATACCCACATTAAGCAAAGCGACTTTCGGGCGAGATTTCTTATGGACGGCTTCACATAAGACGGATCCCATAATGGCAAACTGGAATAAGGTCTCAGAATCACAAGATACATTGGCCCCTAAATCCAGCAGATAAACTGGCTTGCCCGTCATTGCCGGTAAGCAAGAAACAAGAGCGGGTCTATCAATACCCGGCAATGTTTTTAATAACACCTTAGCCATTGCCATCAACGCACCAGTATTACCAGCGCTAACGCAGGCTTCCGCTTTTCCGTCACGCACAAGTTCAAGCGCTATTCTCATAGAACTGTTTTTACGTGAACGCAAAGCATGAATGGGCCTATCGCACATTGTCACGACTTCAGTGGTGTGGATTATTTCAATTCTGGATAAATCAGCTGAATGAGCTTGGGGGAGGTATTTTTCTATTTCGGTTTTATCGCCAACCAAAATAATATTTAAAGAGGTATGAAATTTCAGTGCCTGCATCGCTGCAGGCACTGTCACGTGGGGACCGTGATCGCCCCCCATCGCATCTAACGCAAGCGTCAGATTTGTCATCAGATAATCAACAAATTACTTGTTGATAACCTTTTTACCGCGGTAAAAACCATCAGCAGTCACGTTGTGACGTAGATGTAATTCACCGCTAGTAGCGTCTACTGATAATTGAGCAGTGCTCAATGAATCATGTGAACGACGCATGCCGCGCTTTGAACGTGACTTTTTATTCTGTTGTACAGCCATTGGACCTGTCTCCTACGATTACTTGCTCTTCAGTTTTTCTAACACTGCAAACGGATTTGGACGCTCCTCATGAGCGGGTTCGATCTCGCCTACAACTATATCTTTCGATCCAGACTTACAACTATTATCATCGTGCATCGGGATGATAGGCATAGCGACTATCAATTCATCTTCAATCAATTGATGCAGACGTACTTCACCAATCTCATTACACTCAATTGGATCATACGCATCCGGGAGCTCATCGATTTCTGCCTCAGTCTTACAAGGACTAAAACAAAAGTCGACCGTAACCTCGGTAGTAAATTGTGTCATGCAACGTTGACATAGCAGAGTGAGCTCCGTCACAGCCTTCCCGCGAAGGTAGACTATCCCCTGTAAATCGACGCCACATTCCAACGACACAACTACGTCGGAACAGTCGCCGGCACATAACTCGCTTAATCGCTTTAGTTGCTTACCTAAAATGATACCTTCGTATCGAAGGCCACTTGAAGCAGCGCGTATAGGATCAATTGAAACCGGTATCTTTACTGTTTGCATAAGGCGCGCATATTATAGTTTGAAAACGCTGGAGTCAAAGAAAATTTCCGTAAAATACGGTAATCTCACCTAACTAGGAACTTTAGGTACTCTTTAAATCCGACATTGAATTTGAAAGTTGGCAAATTTTACCGAACCAAACCCCATCACACAAGCATTACTCGAGAAAAATGATCCATTTGCATAGATGAATACAGTAAACTGACTAATATTCTGTTATTAGCCACTCAATAATGAAACAAAACCAATGAAATTCAATCTTGTACTTGCTTCAACCTCACCTTTTCGCCAGCAGCTATTGCAAAAATTAATGCAGCCTTTTACTTGTGTTAACCCAGATATTGATGAAACGCCAATAAAAGATGAGACAGCGTTAGCATTGGTTAAGCGCTTAGCAGAGCAAAAAGCATTAGCTGGAGCGAACTTAATTGATGAAACATCGGTACCGCAATTAATTATAGGTTCAGACCAAGTCGCGCTGATTAACGGTCAGATTATCGGTAAACCTTATACTGTAGACAATGCGATAGCTCAATTAAGCTCGGCATCTGGTCAATCAATTACTTTTTATACTGGTCTTGCTGTATTCAATAGTGCCAATCAGCAAATGATATCTTGTGTCGAACCGTTTACGGTTCATTTTAAACACTTATCTACTTCGCAAATTCGCTATTACGTGGATGCTGAGCAGCCACTATATTGCGCAGGGAGTTTCAAATGCGAAGGATTAGGAATTGCCTTATTTAACCGTTTAGAAGGTGACGATCCAAATAGCTTAATTGGACTACCATTAATTAAACTTATTGATTTACTCTCACAGCACGGTGTCGATATTCTCAGCCAAGCACCAGAATGCTCAATCAATTAATATTGATACCAAATCTAATAAGAGTGTATTCGTTAAGATAATAACGTTTGCGCTTGATATGGGGACGATAAGAGGTTTAACACCGAGATAAACTAAGCAGCATATAAAGGCTTATGTGTTACAGCGTCGAACACTTATGATTCGACGCTGTATTAAGTCTCTGGCAAAGCATCATCCAGAAAAATTAAAGGTAGTCAGGTATCGCCAGAGGCTGGTCGACAATCGCACGTGGGTTTAACGTTTTCAATCTAGCTTCATTATGCGCACCATAACTCACACCAATACTCGCCATACCAGCATTATTGGCCATCGTTAGATCATGAATGGAATCTCCAATCATAATGGCTCTGTCTGCAGCGACATTAAAATGACTCAATAATGAATGCAGCATCTCAGGATGCGGTTTACTTTTAGCGTCATCTGCACAACGTGTCGCATGAAAATACTGCCCTAAGCCTGTTAATGCTAATACCTTATCTAGGCCATCTCGTCCTTTACCGGTCGCAACAGCTAATTGATAACCAGCCGCATGTAGATTACTAATGAGCGACTCTACACCCTCAAAAAGAGGTGTAGGCTGCTCATTGGCAACATGATGACGTCGATAGCAATCAATAATCTGTTGATGGTTTTGATGACCAGCAAATAAAATCGGCATGATTTTAGGTAAAGATAAACCGATGACATCTCTAATTTGTTGCTCAGTGGGTATAGGTAAAATTAATTCTTGTGCTACATGTTGCATACAAGACACTATTTTACCTACGGTATCCATTAGGGTGCCATCCCAATCGAAAATAACCAGTTCATAAGCTTTATCTTTAATGTTCAATAGCATGCCCTACTTCATGTGCACATATCCGTGGGTGTTATACTCTTTTCAATTTATCAAGAGTACTCAATAACACAGGGTCTAAAGGCGCTTTAACTTGCATGATTTCATCATTTTCTGGATGAGTGAATTTAAGTTCAGCCGCATGTAAAAATAAACGGTCTAACCCTAAAGCACGCATGCTATCGTCAAATTGCTGTTCGCTGTATTTATCATCGCAAGCAATTGCATGGCCAGCATACTGACAATGTACTCGTATTTGATGGGTTCGCCCTGTAACAGGACTCGCCTTCACTAAAGTACAGCCTTGATAACGTTGCATGATCTTATAGCGAGTTTCAGATTCTTTACCCTCTTTATTAACCCGCACGATTCGCTCGCCCGACTTTAAGGTAATTTTTAATAGCGGTGCTTTAACCACTTTATCACTTGCCTGCCATTCACCACGCACCAAGGCTAAATAATCTTTTTGCATGGTTTTGCTGCGTAATTGCTCATGTAAATGCTTTAGCGCACTTCGCTTCTTAGCCACAAGCAGTACACCGGAAGTATCTTTATCTAATCGATGTACTAACTCTAAAAATTTTTGCTGTGGTCGCAGTGAACGTAATCCTTCAATCACACCATAATCAACACCGCTGCCACCGTGTACAGCAATACCAGCAGGCTTGTTTAACACAATAAGATGATTATCTTCATAGATAATACGATCTTCAAGCTGTGACACTCTGGATAAATTAGGAGATGGTGCCTTACGATTGTCTTTTTCGGCAACACGAACAGGCGGTACCCTTACGATGTCACCAATTTGTAATTTGTATTCAGGCTTGATGCGTTTTTTATTTACCCGCACTTCCCCTTTGCGCACAATCCGATAGATCATGCTTTTAGGAACACCTTTTAATTTAGTTAGCAAAAAATTATCGATTCGTTGTTCAAAATGATCTTCGTCGATAGTCACGTATTCAACTTGGGGGGTAGTTTCAGTATTCATGATGCGCCATATAGTGGTAACCCCAATAGTGTACCTTATCTTGTAAATGATTGGCTATTGCTGCATCAGACTTGAAATAAATACATGAAAGAATATGGGCTTTTGATTGCTGAAAATAACGTTTGTTGCTATATTTGCCCACAGGTTGAGAGTAAACAGTGGATAAAGTGTTCACAACTTTCACCAAATGCGAAACACTAGCAGTTAGAAAAATGAACCTAATCGGTAGCAACTCATTGATTTGCAAATTGTATTAATTAAAAAACGACAAAAACCGTTTGTGCAATTAAACCGTAAGTTTTGAATAAAGATTTCAATTTAACTGTAGTAAATCGCCCCAAATTCGAACAACATTTTAGCTTGTTATCAAACAAACCGATTCGACTTGGGCATTAACGGATTAAAATACCATAATTTATGGGGTTGGTTGTTAGTCAACCAATTCCTTGTTTTTGTAAACATTAGAAAATAAGCCATAAATAGGATGCGACACGCAGTGATTGCGTTTTACAGTAATGAGCACCTAATTGCCTGGATCTAGCCGTGAGGTTATACCGATTAATTCAGGCCCGTAATGCAGAAAAATCGTGTTGTTTGATGACCTCATTTAGAAGAATCACGTCATCATGAAACGTATGTTAATTAATGCAACTCAATCAGAAGAGTTGCGCGTAGCCCTAGTAGATGGGCAAGAACTGTATGATTTAGACATTGAAAGTCCTGGTCACGAACAGAAAAAATCAAATATCTATAAAGGTAAAATCACTCGAGTAGAACCGTCACTTGAAGCTGCATTTGTTGATTACGGTGCAGATCGTCACGGTTTTTTACCTCTCAAAGAAATTGGTCGCGAATACTTCCCAAAAGGTTATTCATTCCAAGGCCGTCCAAACATTAAAGAAGTGTTACAAGAAGGCCAAGAGGTCATCGTTCAGATAGATAAAGAAGAACGAGGCAACAAAGGCGCTGCACTAACTACTTTTATTAGTCTTGCTGGATCTTATTTAGTCTTAATGCCAAATAACCCTCGTGCTGGCGGTATTTCTCGTCGTATCGAAGGTGATGAACGTACAGAACTAAAAGAAGCAATGGCTGAGTTAGAAGTACCTAATGGTATGGGCTTGATTGTGCGTACTGCTGGTGTTGGTAAAGAATCAACAGAGCTAAAGTGGGACTTAAAAGTACTACAACATCATTGGGATGCTATTCAAGAAGCTGCTCAAAGTAAAGCTGCACCATTCTTAATCCACCAAGAAAGTAACGTGATTGTTCGCGCTATTCGTGACTATTTACGTCGTGATGTAGGCGAAATCCTTATCGATCACCCACGTATTTTCGAAGAAGCTAAATTGCATATTGGTTTAGTGCGTCCTGATTTTGTTGAACGTGTAAAGCTATATGACTCAGAAGTACCACTGTTTACTCACTTCCAAATAGAGTCTCAAATTGAGTCAGCGTTCCAACGCGAAGTGCGTTTACCTTCAGGTGGATCAATTGTAATTGACCCAACAGAAGCATTAACGTCTATCGATATCAACTCAGCCCGTGCAACTAAAGGCGGCGACATTGAAGAAACTGCACTAAACACTAACCTTGAAGCTGCTGATGAAATTGCTCGTCAATTACGTCTTCGTGATTTAGGTGGTTTAGTGGTTATCGACTTTATCGATATGACACCTGTTCGTCATCAGCGTGAAGTTGAAAATCGTTTACGTGATGCAGTACATCATGACCGTGCTCGTGTGCAATTAGGTCGTATTTCTCGATTTGGTTTGATGGAAATGTCGCGTCAGCGTCTACGTCCATCGCTAGAAGAGTCTGCCGCTCATTTGTGCCCTCGTTGTCATGGTCAAGGCACTATTCGTAGTACCGAATCTTTAGCATTATCGATTTTACGATTAATGGAAGAAGAAGCCATTAAAGAAAACACCACACAAATCGAAGCGATTGTGCCTGTTGATGTTGCTGCGTTCTTACTAAACGAAAAACGTAAAGCGATTCGTATTACAGAAGAGCGTCACCAAGTTGAAGTGTACATCATTCCAGATGCACACATGCAAACACCAGATTACCGTGTAGTGCGTCGTAAGAGTGATGATGAAGTCAGTGAATCTAGCTATAAGCGAGTAGAACAGCCTGTCGCAAAATTGTATGAGCCTCGCAAGCTTGAGCGTGCAGCATCTCCTGAACCTGCATTAAAAGGCTTCGCAGCGCCACAAAAAGCAGCTGAAGATACAGTAAAAGCCACACCAGTAAATGTCGCTCCTGTGGCAACGTCTAATCAGCCAAGTTTATTCACTCGAATGATCTCTGCCATTAGCGCTTTATTTTCTGGAAGTGAAGCTGAGGTTAAAGAGACCAAAGCAGCAGTATCTACTAAAGAGTCGACTCAAACTAACACTCGTCGTAACACCCGTCGTAATGACACTCGTAACGACAGCGCTAACCGTAATGACAAACGCAATGACAGTCGCCGTCAACGTAATGACAGCGACAAATCGAAAGACGGCACAGAAGCTCGTTCTCAGAATAAGCGTAATGAACGTAATAGCAGAAATACAGTTCAAGATGACAACGCCAAAAACAAACCGAAAACTGAGAAAGTTGACAAGCCATTAGCTGTCAATGAAACCAAAGCAACAGATGCTAAAGTTGCCGAAGTTAAAGTCGCTACAGAAAAATCTCCAAAACAAGAAGCTGCTCGTGAGCGTCGCCAACGTCGTAATTTACGTCGTAAAGTGCGTATTGAAAACGAACAGAGTGAAGCATTACCAACAACCGATGTTAATGATAATAAATCAACTGAGCAATCAGTTGAGGTAATGACATCAGAACCTAAAGCGGTAGAGTCAAAAGTAGCTGAAGATAAAACATCAGAAACGAGAGCGCCACGCAGTCGTCGTCAACCTCGTAAAGAGAAGACTGAACAGGCGGTTGAAGCGCCAGCTGAAAATGAAACAGAGCAAGCAACTGATCCAGTTACTGAAGTAGCAAATGTTACCAGTACTGCTGCTCCAGTTGAAACTGACGCTACTGCCGTGGTTGAAGTAAAAGCAGAAACAACTCAAGCAGATGTTGATACTGTCACTGAAACGGTAGTTGCTAGCACTGACGTTGCAGCTGAAACTGATGAGTCAAGCTCGAGCGCTGAAGATGCTACAACAGACAGCGAAGCTGAAGGCCGTGAAGGTCAACGTCGTAGTCGTCGTAGTCCTCGTCACTTACGTGCAGCAGGTCAACGTCGTCGTCGTGATGATGAAACAGGCTCTACACAACCAGCTGTTTTCACACCTAATGATGAGTTAGAGAAGCAATTAGACGCAGAGCAAGCTAGAACTCAAGCACAAGCTCCTGTAACTGAGGCTATTGTTGAATCCGTTACTAAACCTGCTGAAACGGTTAGCACTGCTGCTGAAACCGCTACTAAGCCGGTTGAAGTGGTTAAAGCTGAAGTTAACAAAGCTGATGCAGCACCCGTTAATGTTGAAAAAACTGAAACGCCAGTAGAAATAAAGGAAGTACCTCAAGCAGTAAAAGCACCTGAGGCCCCTGAACCTAAAGCTGAAGTAGAAGTTGTTAAAACAACGGTTGATGTTGAAGCTAAACAAACCACTGTGGCAAATACCGCAGTTGTTGAAGCTGAAAAAGCTGCAGCGTTAACTAGCAAGCAAGATAAAACGGTTGCGGCCAATTCATCTGCGCCTATGGCTAAGCCTGCTGCAATTGTGCGTCAAGCTAAACCTGAAGTCGTAAAAGAAGTCGCGGCGACAATAGCAGAGACGGTTTCTACTGAAGCAGCGCCATCAACCAAAGTCCCCGTAAAGGCAAGTCGCTTTGGTTCTATGGTGTCATCTGACACGACTAAACCTACAGTAGATGTCCGTGAGCAGAAAGCGGTACCTCAAGGACGTACTTACGAAGCTCAAGCGACTGACAGCAAGGTTACGAAAGTAGCGAAGAATAACAGTGCATCTGCTGATATGACTCGCCCTGGAGAGTAAACTTAATAAAGGGCTAACTTCGCCCCATTATTTATAAAGCCATGCTTAGCATGGCTTTTTTATTGGAAATATTAATATAAAACTTAACATTTAGTGTCATTGAATCGATGTCACTATCATTCAACGGTTAATTTTTTGTGTTAAAGCAAACATCCTTTTTATTAACTTACATACAAAACCAGAGGTTAAATGTTCGATCTCATTCGCCATTAAACAAGTAGTAAAGTCGATATTTTATCTGGATTAACCGTGATACTCGCCCTTATCCCTGAAGCTGTTGCCTTTGCATTCGTCGCCCATGTTGAACCCATGGTAGGAATATACGCAGCCTTCATTATGGGTTTAATCACCGCATTGGTGGACGACCGGGGATTATGTCCGGCGCTACAGGTACTATGGCAGTAGTAATGGAGTCACTAGTGATTAAACACGGTATAACCGTATTTACCGATCTGACTTTTGCTGTGTTTGTTGGTGTTATCGTATCTGCTTTGGTATTTACATGGGAACATGCAAAACACATCAACATTGACATAAGTGAAGATACAAATGGTTAGAAAATATATCGCTTAAATGGGCCATTATTCTTTGGCTCAGTTGCTAACTTCCTTGAATTATTTGATGTTGGAAATGATAACTAAGATGTGATTATTGATTTTCAACATTCACGAGTAGCAGATCAATCAACATTAGAGGCTATCGATACTTTAGCTAAACGTTATGTGGCTGCGGGAAAATGTCTGCATTTACGTCACTTAAGTCAAGATTGTAAAGCCCTACTCCTAAAGCACGTGATCTGGTTGAAGTTTACCTTATTGAAGATCTGCACAACAAAGTGACCGACGATAAATTAGGCTAAACGGACATAATACCAATTCCAATAATTATCTGGTCATTCAGCGGGAGTTCTGCGCCTTCTAGGCAAGTAATAGGTTTGTAGACATAGTTGTTCTCGGCAACAGGTCCTGCGTTACTCTACCTTCTGCGTCCTTGCAGTCGTACGTCAATAAGCAGCATAGAAGATACAGAAACCCGCCCTGCGGGAGCTATTACTCAGGCTTTCCATTTCTTTGTTGCATTGTTTTACAAGGGAACAACCATTCTTTCAACAATGCGCCTCAAACTGGAAAACATGACTGGCTCTGATTAAGCACATAATTAATGGAATTGATATAATAAAAAAAAGGGGTGACTGAATATTCAATCACCCCTTTTTTATCATGTTTAGCCCTAACACAAGAGCAAAAAATTTAGTTTACACTTTACGTTTATCTGCAAATTTACTCATCACTTTGTCAAATTTTGGCTTCACCACAAGTTGGCAATATGGTTGCTGACCGTGTTTAGCAAAGTAATCATCATGGTAATTTTCAGCGGGATAGAAAGTGTCAAACGCGCTTATTTCGGTCACAATAGGTCTAGGCCACACTTGCTGCTGAGTTAAGGTATTGATGAATTTATTGGCGGCATCAGCTTGTTCACTATTATGAACAAAAATTGCCGAACGGTATTGCGGGCCTTTGTCATTGCCCTGCTGATTCAGTGTTGTCGGGTCATGGCTTTCAAATAATACACTTAGCAGAGTGTCGTATTGAATTACAGCGGGATCGAACTCAATATGAATGACTTCTGCGTGCGCGGTTTTACCAGAACACACAGCATCATAATTTGCATCTTTAGCGTCACCGCCACAATAACCTGATTTAACACTGTGCACGCCTTTAAGTTGAGCAAAAATAGCCTCTACACACCAAAAGCACCCGGCTCCAAAAGTAGCCTTTTGGTAAGAAGTTTTAGCAGAACTTGATTGTGCTAATTCATCACGAGATTTAAAAATCATCGATACTGAATTAACACAATGACGAACATTATTATCTGTTAAATGCTCCCCTTCAAACACATGGCCTAAATGACCGCCACATTGTGCACAGGTAATTTCGGTTCGATGTCCATCGGCATCAGGAGTATGTTCTACTGCTCCCTTAATTTCATCATCAAATGCAGGCCAGCCACAATGGGCATTAAACTTATGCTCACTCTTATATAGAGGTGCATGGCACTTTTTACATAAATAAACGCCTTGTGCATCATGATCAACATATTCACCGCTGAAAGGCCGTTCAGTACCTTTTTGTTCAATAACATATTTTTCAAATTCGGTTAAATCATTCATTGTCGGCTCTCATTGAGTTGTTTGTCGCAGATATTAACAAAGGATACGTGAGATCTGCGGCATCAGTTCAACCAATACAACATGAAGACACGCAAAGAATTGCGACAAAGTGTGACTAAGGTTACCATTAGCAGTGGGTCAACACACTAATAAGAAAATATAATGAAACTAAATACAATTGATTACTTAGCACCAGATAGCGCTGAGCGCTTTGTTGAATCACTTCGTGAAACAGGTTTTGGGGTACTATCGAATCACCCTATTCAAAAGCAACTTGTCGAAGATATTTATAAAGAGTGGTACAACTTCTTTCAGTCTGAACAAAAACATGACTTTTTGTTCAAGTCTGAAACACACGATGGATTTTTTCCTGCATCGATTTCTGAAACAGCCAAAGGTAACAATGTAAAAGATATCAAAGAATATTATCATGTGTATCCTTGGGGCCGTATTCCTGATTCACTTAGAGCCAATATTCTTGCATATTATGAACATGCCAATACCCTAGCTGCGGAATTACTCAGTTGGATTGAAAAATATACACCGGCAGATGTTGCGGAAAAATATTCTATTCCATTACCAGACATGATTGCTCAAAGCCAACAAACCTTGTTGCGGATTTTACATTATCCACCAATGAAAGGTGATGAAGAAATGGGCGCTATCCGTGCAGCAGCGCATGAGGACATTAACCTCATCACTATATTACCTGCAGCAAATGAACCTGGATTACAAGTGAAAACCAAAACAGGTGAATGGATTGACGTACCTAGCGATTTTGGCAGCATCATTATTAACATCGGTGACATGCTGCAAGAAGCATCTGGTGGTTATTTCCCTTCCACTTCACACAGGGTAATCAATCCTGAAGGGACAGACAAAACCAAATCACGGATTTCATTACCGCTGTTTTTGCACCCTAATCCAGAAGTAGTACTATCAGAGCGTTATACCGCAGACAGCTATTTACAGGAAAGATTACGTGAATTAGGCGTTATTTAAACATTAATGCTTCATTTAACAATGATACTAAGCGCCTTCGGGCGCTTTTTTTATGCATTTAATCTGCTAACGAGGTAGAATATCACTTTTGTATTTATTGTATTTACTCTCCGGTTTATAAGGCAACATCATGGCAATTCAGTGGTATCCAGGACACATGCACAAAGCACGTAAAGAGATCGAGGAGGCAATGCCTCAAGTGGATCTCGTTATTGAAGTGCTCGATGCACGTATTCCATACAGCAGTGAAAATCCGATGGTGTCACAACTACGTGGTGATAAACCCTGCATTAAATTACTGAATAAATCTGATTTAGCCGATCCTAAGGTTACCGCCCAATGGATTGAATACCTAGAACGTGAACAAGGCGTTCAGGCATCAGCAATCACAAGTTTACAACCCAGTATGGTAAAAAGCATTCCTGATCTTTGCCGTAAACTGGTGCCACACCGTGACATCATGGAAAAAGACATTCGCACCATGATCATGGGTATTCCTAACGTCGGTAAATCTACAATTATTAATACCTTAGCGGGTCGCACTATAGCTAAAACGGGTAATGAACCTGCAGTCACAAGACGTCAGCAACGTATTAACTTACGTAACGGAATCGTACTATCGGATACTCCGGGCATTTTATGGCCAAAAGTGGACAACGAAGCCAGTAGCTATCGCCTTGCTGTCACCGGTGCAATTAAAGATACCGCTATGGAATACGAAGATGTGGCAATGTTTGCTGCTGGCTATTTCCTTGAAGCCTATCCTGACGAAATTTGTGAACGTTATAAGCTTCAATCGCTACCAGCCAGCGATATCGAATTACTCGAAGCTATCAGTCGTTCTCGCGGAGCACTTCGCCCTGGCGCCCGAGTTGATTACCATAAAGTATCTGAACTATTACTACATGAATACCGCTCAGGGAAAATCGGACTTTTAAGCCTTGAAACTCCAGCGATGGCTGAAGTAGAAAAAGAGGAAGTTGCACGTAAATTAGCTGAGAAAGAACTCCTTAAACAGCAGAAAATAGAGCAAGAGAAACTTAAACGCTCCGGTAAACGTTATAACGATTAAGCCGAACAAAGTCTAGGTCGTCAACATCAATGCCGGCCTAGCACTTATCATTCAGAGTGACCTATCATGCTAAGTAGCCTGAATTAAGTAATCATAATTAAGTCGCCTAGATAAGTAGCTTAGTTAAATCCCTTAGTTAATTGATTATATTTCAACGATTAGCTAGTTTAATCGCCAATGCAGCTAAACTGGCTTCAAGTAAATCGATAACCATCTCAAATCCTCTTTCACCACCATAATATGGGTCAGGCACTTCTTCGACTAACGAATCACCATAGCTTAATATCAACTGTAATTTATATCGTAAATGGGCAGGACACCTGTCTTTCAAATCATTTAAATTGGCAAAGTCTGCCGCTAAAATTAAATCGAATCGTTCAAAGTCAGCGTCGATAACCTGCCGAGCTTTCATACCTGAAAAATCAAGTCCGCGCTTGTTGCCAGCAATAATACTGCGACTGTCCGGAGCATGCCCTTGATGATAGGCAATAGTCCCTGCAGAATCGATGTCGAGTTGAAGCGAGTGACGTTTCATTTGTTGCCTAAACACTGCCTCTGCCGTCGGCGAGCGGCAAATATTACCCATACAGACAAACAACACCGAGCGAACATTTAAAAGATATTTATCATCGATCATTGATAACCGCCATTATCTACAGTTTTATATCATCACTTAATCATATTGCCGATACCTTAACCGGGGTTATGATCATTACCAATTGTAGTTCTACATTTAGTTTTACCATTAATTATACAATGATACGCAACGCAACATGCCAGCAATTTTGAAGCGTTATTGCGGTGGTCTTTGTCGCAGAAAAGTAGCAAATCTTGGCGTCCCTTTTTGAGTTAAGCCTAAATATTGATAAGTAATGGTAGAACCGACTAAAGGTGGATTTTCTCGTTGTTTATCGCTTAAACCACTGCCGATATTAAACACTATCCCCGCAGGTGTTTTTACAATTAACGCACCTAGTTTACCTCGATACTTACCCTTACCTTCTGTATGACCAATCACTACAGCTTCAGCGTCATATTTGGGTTTGAGCTTAACAATATACTCACTGCGGCCGACTGCATAATGCGCTTGCTGATAATGTAACATCAATCCTTCACCACCAGCATTAACGATGGAATCAAGCAATGTAAACAGAGCTTCAGTTGAAGCCACCGGCTCCTGCTTAATGACCTGTAAATGTATGGAGGCCGTTTGTTCTGCCAACATTTTCATCGCTAAGTAGCGTTCAATAAAAGGGCCTGAATGCCGCGGTAAATCAAACATCATAAACTTAACTTCCTGCCACTCTTTATCGGGTACTTGCTTGCGTCGAACCAATGCTGAAATATCTTCGAATCGATTACGCCCCAACCAAAGTTCACCGTCAATAGCTGTATGAGGAAAACCCAGTGTAAACGATGAAGGTAATGCCACTTTTCGGCCACTGCGAGTCAGCATGTTACTGCCATCCCAATAGCCTCGAACACCGTCGAGTTTCTCACTGATTAAGTATTCAGTGACATCTATATCTTGTTTATATTTTGTTGCTAACTGAATAGGAGGTATTGATAACACTTCACTCTTTATCGTAAAACAATGCAGTGAAATAATGACCAAAATAAAAAGATACGGTAGCTTACGCATATGCAATCCTTGCTAAAAGTTAAATCCATTTAGTGTTTTTTCATTTTCGTTCAAAAGTTTATTTCAATATCCCGATGATTGTACTCTCTCGGCATCGAGCCACTTCCAAGTAAAACCTCTAAAATACTGCTATAACGCCTATCATCTGTGGATGAATACGACTTTCACCTGTTTAAATGATTCTCAACCCTCTACAGGGTTAGGTGAGCGTAGTACAAACAGAATAATTATCCATTCATTGGTAGGGCTTATATTGATATAAATCGATGCATAATGAGGGCATATACCATCACAACAATAAATATTTGTTTTGTTCTACAGCACATCATAAGACCTAAATTACTGCTGGAAGCATATGAACGGAATGTTACAATCTACGGAATTAACATTAATAAAGATAATGAGTAAAATGAAACCAGAGAACAATCATGGTCTAAAACGCGTGTTTCGAGCGACAGGGTTTTCTATGCAAGGTCTAAAGTCAGCGTGGAAAAACGAAGCGGCATTTAGACAAGAAACCGTGCTTGCTTGCCTAATGTTACCCATTGCTCTGCTACTCAATATAAGTAGTACTGAACGTATTTTGCTTATCATGACAGTATTAATTGTATTGATTGTAGAATTGCTGAACTCCGCTATTGAAGCGGTAGTTGATCGGGTTGGTGATGAGATCCACCCACTCAGTGGTCAGGCAAAAGACATTGCTTCTGCAGCAGTCTTTCTCAGTTTAATATTATGTGCAATCACTTGGGGCATCGTTATTTGGCCATTACTGTTTTAGTAACGGCCAGACGAATATCATTCAGTGCGCTTATCGGTTGTCAGAATTGAAATGGCTTGTTCAATATAAGCAAGTCTTTCATTTTCAGCCCAATATGCAGCATACACATGTCTATGGATACATTTTGCATCATCCACGACATATAAGCTCCCGTTATCTAAATAAGGCTTTATAAGTGCTTCAGGCAAAAATGCACATCCACCATTATTAAGTATAAAGTCCAATGCCATACGAGCAGAACTTGTGTGTAATACCGGCAAAGGCAACATGGTAAAATCTTGGGCATGAGTGATATTAAAGGCGGTACCCCAGTCTACTTTTATATAAGGTAAAGTAGGTGTTTGTGTAAGCTTAACGCCTGCTTGTTTGGATACTAAATACAATTTTACTTCAGCAAGCTTAACTAATATGACTCCATCAAGCTTTGGAGGGTCAAAAGTAATCGCAATATCTAAAGTTCGTTCAATAAGTTGGCGAGCCATCACCGTTGCAGGTAATACATCAGTTCTTAAAGCCACCCCTTCTAAGCCTAAATGTAATGGCTGCAAGAAACCTTGTAAAAAAGCATCCCAAATATTATCGCCAGCCGACAACGCTAACTGAGCACTGTGTTGCTGATTTAAAATAATATCTTGTTTTGCCCTTTCCCAAGCATTAAGCACTGCCTCAGCATGGCCGAGCATTCTTTCACCTGCAGGTGTTGGTTGAATATTATTACGTAAGCGTTCAAATAACTCTAAACCCAAAATATTTTCTAACTGCTTTATCCTAAAACTGACAGCACTTCGAGTGAGGTATAGATTTTCAGCCGCCTTACCAAAGTGCCGAGTACGGGACACTTCTAAGAATGTTTTTAATAAATCTGTATCCATAAAAATTCTTTACCATTAAGGACAAAATATTTTGATTTAAAAAATGATAATACTAGCCAATACTCCAGTTGCAAATCTTTATATCTCATAATCTAGAAGGTATTAGCCATGTCTCAGCAATCATTTATCAATGCAAAACAAGGTATTGATGCTAACACCAATGGTCATAGCAACAGTTTTCAATCTACTAAACGCTTCTATGATGACGTGAATTTCCCAAAGGGATTTAAACGTTGTGGTGATTTTACCAATAAAGAAGCTGAGTTGCTTGAACAACACGGTCAAGCAATGAAAAATTTAGCCAATGGTTCGCAGTTACCTTGTAATGTTGACGAAGACCAATTTGTTAACGTTTTACAGGGAAAAAAACCTGCATCAACTCCAATGGAGTTATTGTGGTCTAAATATTGTCGTCTAGCAAAAGGCAAACCATTTTATGCTGTTGTTGGGACAATTCATGCACCTGCAAGCTCTAAAGTTGAAATTGAATTTGACGATGTAGAAGAAGATGCTTCAGACACCGATGAGTCAGAGTAAACCATCTTTTAACTGCTAAAGTCGCTGCTCACAGCATTTAACATTGCCGTAACACAAATGATAAAAGTAGAGTCAACTTCCTGCTCTACTTTTTCGTCTTGTCACATATTTGTCACCCACCGCAATTACGCCAATGCTCTGGCGCCTTTATACATAGCGACTCTTCACTAAAATGGTTGTTTTTACACCGTAGAGGTCAAGCTATTAACGAAAACTTGATTTAGCGCAATAATCCTATACAAATACTTCACAATTAGTAACAAAGTGTTAGTATATGCACTGAACAGTTTGTCGTTTTTATTTTAACTTAATGTTTATGACTGCGCATTTTGATAACCCTTATTTTGGATATCTGCGTTGAATAGATTAGGTATTAAATTCGACAAAAGCATCATATGAAGACGCATATCCTGTGATATAGAAAAAATAATAAATGCGGAGTTTCAATGATAAGAACTTTTTTTTGTATAGTGTTATTGATATTAGGTACTCGAACTGCTTCGGCAGAGACCAAGCTATCAACTAACGACTCAACAGTCTCCGACAAATATACTCTTGATGTCGGTATGTTTTATGCTAACTCCGATTCAAACTTCATCGTTACAAACCCTAAAACAGGTGGAACATTCCCAGTAGATTTTGAAGATGAACTTTTACTTGCTGAAGAGCAATACTTACCCTACTTTGAATTCACATTCTCTTTCAATCAACGCCATAATATTTATATTGATTGGAAGTCGTTAGATCGTAAAGCCGACACAGAAACGGTATCACAAGATTTTATTCTTGAAGATATTGATGGAAAAGACTACCTGATTGAAACTGGCGCTAAACTGAATACCGAACTTAATATTGATATTCTGCGAATTGGTTATGGTTATGACATTTGGCAAGGAACTCATTACGCTGTTGGAGTATCCGTTGGTATACATACCATGTTTATCGAAACCGCTTTTAAAGGCACTATCGGTATTTGTGTCCCAGATTCAACCTTAACCAGTTTATGCAGCAATGCAGTTGCCACACCAGAAGTTATCGACGACACTCTAACGGCACCTCTTCCAGACATTGGTCTTTACGGCTCCTACGAGTTTTATCCTGGTTGGACATTTGATGCTCACGCCCAGTATTTTGCTATCAAATATGATGATGTAGACGGATCACTGATCGATATCCGCTTAGGTGTTGAAGCTAAAATTTGTGATAATTGGTCATTAAAACTGGCTTACAACTATTATGATGTCGATGTCACTATCGAAAAAACACGTAATGTCGGTAATATTGAGCAACGTACCTTTGATTACAACATAAACTACAGCTTTACTGGCCCAATGTTTGCGGTCTCTTACGTTTTTTAATATGATTCAAGTCACTAAAAAAGCATCTTCGGATGCTTTTTTGTTATTTGTATCACTATAATATCATGGTGCAAAACCTGCTATTATTGTTATATTTACTTCAATTGTAGATTTTTTCAAAGTCTTTCCTTAGCCCGGATCATGAGGCACTTAATGTCGAACACACTACTGCAAACCGCTGCAGCCAATTTGAAAAAAGCTGTTCCGTTAATGTTAAAATATAGAATACCCACAACGCCAACAAACTACGCGCTTTGGTATGCTTACGTGGGTGAACAAAACCCGTTACTCAATCAAGAATTAGATACAGCAGTCAAACAACATCAAACCTGTTCACCTGTGACCAGCGAATTATTATATCGTAAACATGTGGCTGACCCAGTTGAGCTTGATGTGCGAGACATGCGTAAAAATCTTGATGCGATGGTATGTGAATTATCTCAGTCACTCAAAGATACTAATTTGGACACTGAGACATTTCAAAATCAAATTGATAAAGATTTTAAGAAATTAAGCGACCTCGAAAATCAAGGTTTCTCGTTAGAGCAAGTGATTGGTATTGTAAGAAATATCGTTAAAGAATCTTCCAGCATCCGTTCTAGCACCGTGAGTTTTACCGAACAACTCCAAAAAGCTCAATCAGAAATCGATACTCTCAAAACTCGTTTAGCTGAATCTGAAAAAGACATGCTATTTGACGCCCTAACCAATGTGTTAAATCGCCGTGCATTTAACACTGACATTGAAGCGCAAATTGGCTCAGCTCCTGCGGGTACCTGCATGATTTTAATTGATATTGATCACTTTAAAACCTTCAACGATAATTTTGGCCATCAACTTGGCGATTTAGTCCTAAAAACCGTTGCGAAGCGTATCCAAGAAGCCTGTCGTGACGGCATTAAACTGTATCGTTTTGGTGGTGAAGAGTTCGCTATTATTGTACCAAGTAGTCAGTTTAGAGTTGCCAGACAATTAGCTGAAGGCATTCGCAGAGCGCTCGAAAAACTCAGCGTCAAAGACAGACGCAGTGACAAGGTTATTGACTCAATAACTGCATCTTTTGGTGTTGCTGAATGGAAAGCTAAACAAAGTGTATCTCAATTAATTGAAGCAACTGATAAGTTACTGTACGAAGCAAAACGCCTCGGTCGTAATAGAGTGATGCCAATCGCAAACTAACCATTCTGATAATATCAATTGATTGTTCGCCCAATTTTTACCTGCCCATGCTGAAAGCTAACAGCAGGAAAAATTGGGCTGAATATTTTTTGATATTGCGGGTTATTGAGGTAATTGCAGATAAACAGCAGCACTCTCAGCTGTTGCTGCCGTTAAATGAGGCACGTAACCTAAAAATGGTGCCTGCATCATCTGCTGTAAGCTGTTGAGGTTGTCGTCAATAAAAGCCATCTCAGCATCGACTTGATTCGCCACCCACCCCGCTATCGTTAATCCGTCAGCCAATATAACCTCTTGAGTTAACAACGCATGGTTTAAACAACCTAGCTTCATGCCAACCACTAAAATAACCTCTATCTTTGGCTTCTTTTTTGGGTTTTGAATTTGTTGTGCTTGTTGCAGTTTAGTCTGCAATAATTTGACAGTATCAGATAAATACTCACCATTACCAAACGGTAAGCGCCAGCCACCAGCACCTTCTATCAAGGCAAAATCTGCTTCTAACATCGCGGGGTTGTACATAGTATCAAGGACACTTTGAGCCGTTAATGTTCGATTAATTTGCTTGGCGGCAATGTGCGGCGCAATAGCGGGTTCAAAACTAATAGGATTAACCATTGTATAAGGCAAGTTCATATTCGACTGCGCCATTAGCATCATCGCGTCGCTATTGCGTAAGCCATCCTCGGTTACGTCACAACCAGATGCAATGGGTTTAAAGCCGCATTTATGGCCTTGAGCCTTTGATAGTAATGCTGCCGAAACTAATGTTTTGCCGCTGTCGGTATCTGTTCCTGTCACAAAGTACAACATCGTTTCAACCTCGCTTGGCGCGGATATACGCAATTTGATAAGTTAATGGTATGCCTTTATCGGTCCGCATTGTTTCTGCAAGTGCGATACGTTGCTGCCATTGTTGCTTAGTAAGGGGATGATGATGTGTTGCATTGTTTTCGCCTTGTTGAGCAAACGACGCACCCACACCTTTTATTGAGTACAGCAAGCTGCGCAAATCATCAAAATACACGCTAATACTCTTTACTTGAATATCAATATTAAGCCAATCGTTTGGTGAATCTTGAGATGCGATAAACGCTGCTTTAATAACTGATACCGAATTAAACTGATTCACTCTAAAGCCCAATGTTTTTAATTCAGCCAAGCTACCATCAACAACCACACTAAGATGACATTCGCCACTTGGTCGCAATACTCGATGAAACTCAGCAAACGCTTCGGGTAGGTTTTGGCACCATTGTAAAGCTAAATTGGAATAGATACTGTCAATGGAAGCACTTTGTAATCCAAGCGCCTGTGCATCGCTGCAAATAGGTAAGTAGTCAGGGTATTGTTTTGTTAGTTGGTTAAGCATCCCATGCGCGATATCAACCGCAACGACCTGCTCAACGTCATTAAAGGCGTTAAAACTCGTACCCGGGCCGGCTCCTACATCAAGTAAGGTGCCAAATAATGGCGCATTGTCTAATAATTGCTTAGCAGTGATACGTTGTAATACATCATGTTGCTTGTATTGAGATGCGGCGATTGAAAATTTATTTGCCACCGGATTATCTAACGTCATGAGGGTCTCATAGATACGATTTATTTAGCCATTGTTTGTGGTGCTAATGCGCCTTGCTTTTCGTCAGAATCATTATATTGATCAATAAGCAGAGTCAAAGCATTAACCAATGCATGAATGTCATCGACTTTATGCCGTGCATTTAAAGTAATACGCAAACGCGCCTGACCTTTTGGCACCGTTGGCGAACGAATTGCGCCGACTAAAAAGCCTTGTTGTTTTAACTGCTGCGCAATCGCGATAACCTGATGATTATCACCGATCATAATGGGCTGAATTGCGGTGGTAGAAGACGTAATACTCAATTTATTTGCTAATGCAAGTTGTCTAAACAACGCAATTTTAGCCGTTAACTGTGCCAATAATTCAGGGTGAGTTTGTTGCCAATTAATCGCCGCTAATGCTAAATGAGCATTAGCTGGAGATAAAGCTGTCGAGTAAATATACTCACGGCAGGTAGCAACCAAGTAATCAATTACCTCTTTTGAGGCTAAAATCGCTGCGCCTTGACACCCTAACGCTTTACCAAAGGTGACCACTTGAATATCGACATTATCGGCATTAACAAACGAGCTTGGTAATACCCCAAAACCATGGGCATCATCGACAATAAGCCAACATCCATATTGCTTACATAAATCAGATAGCTCAGTAATGGGGGCTATATCGCCGTCCATACTAAATACACTCTCGGTGACAACGGCTGAATTGGGATTTCGTTCAATAATACGTGCTGCGCTGTTGATGTCATTATGCAAAAAGCGACTAATTTTACTGCCACAGTCTTTTAAGCCATCAATAATTGAGGCGTGCACCAATTTATCGGCAATGACCGTGTCATCGGTGTTAAACAAGGTTTTCATTAACGCACTATTGGCACTAAAGCCTGAACTAAACAGCATACAAGCTTGGTGGCTGGTAATCTCACATAAGCGTTGTTCCAGCGCCACATGGGCTTGGCTATAACCACTCACAAGCGGTGATGCCCGACTGCCTACACCATACACGGTTGCACCATCGTAAAGTGCTTGTGCTAACGCAGGTTCGTGGGCTAAACCTAAATAGTCATTATGGCTAAAATCAATCAATGTTGATTGTTGCGACGTTGCCGACACCTGTCGTTGGCGTAACAATCCTGCAGCCTGCAGTTCGGCAAGCTTCTCACTTATCCGTAATGTAATTGGATGTTCTCCAATTTCAGGCTGACTGAATGATGTCATATTAGATTACAGCGCTGCGGCATCAAAAAACTGCTTAGTCGACTTATCTTGTTTGGCACTGGCTTTGGCTAATAGTGCGCTATCGTTTTCAATGTTGGCTTGTGGGCCTTGCTCAGGATGCAAACCTAAACGACGGAACAAACTCATATCATCATTTTCTTCCGGGTTTGGCGTTGTTAATAGCTTACAACCGTAAAAAATAGAATTAGCACCGGCAAAGAAACACATAGATTGCAGTTCATCACTCATGCTTTCACGTCCTGCAGATAAACGTACTCGAGATTTAGGCATTAAAATACGGGCAACAGCAATAGTGCGCACAAATTCAAGCGGATCAAGATCATCGATATTCTCAAACGGTGTACCGGCTACTTTAACTAACATGTTGATTGGTACTGAATCGGGGTGTTGTTCTAAATTAGCTAACTGTTGCAATAAACCTGCGCGATCAGTAGCTTTTTCACCCATACCCACAATGCCGCCTGAGCACACTTTCATGCCCGATGCGCGTACGTTTGTTAGCGTATCTAAGCGACTTTGATAAGTACGAGTGGTAATAACGTCGCCGTAATATTCAGGCGAAGTATCAAGGTTATGGTTGTAATAATCTAAACCAGCGTCGGCTAATTTTCCGGCTTGTTCAGACGACAACATCCCTAATGTCATACAGGTTTCCATGCCTAAAGCACGGACATCTTTTACCATTTGCGTCAAATATGGCATATCTTTGTCACGCGGGTTACGCCAAGCTGCGCCCATACAAAAACGCGATGCTCCTGCCGCTTTAGCACTTTTAGCTTCGGTTAGTACTTTATCAATTTCAAGTAAACGTTCTTTTTCAAGACCTGTATCGTAGCGTGCACTTTGAGGACAATATTTACAGTCCTCTGGGCATGCGCCGGTTTTAATCGACAATAGGCGGCTGATCTGCACTTCGTTAGGGTCAAACGTTTCACGATGAATACTGTGAGCTTTAAACAATAAATCATTCATAGGCAGCGCAAACAATGCTTCAATTTGTGCTTTTTGCCAATCGTGACGAACTTCAGCTAACGACATGGATCATTCCTTTATTTTGATTTTATGTTGGCTAGGATACCCTGAGCCCGTAAACTGTCAACGCAGCAACCACTTTACGCTTTACTAGCGGTCAAAAAAAGAGCACTTATAATTATGCCACTTTCCGATACAAAAACCACAATCGATTATGCTTTCGATGCACAACATATCTGGCACCCATACACCTCCATGACCCAGTCTCTGCCTGTATATGGAGTCGTTTCAGCACAAGGTTGTGAGTTGACTTTAGATGATGGAAAAGTACTTATAGATGGCACCAGTTCATGGTGGTCTTGTGTGCATGGTTATAGTCATCCGACCATTTTAGCCGCTATGCAAAAGCAGCTATCACAGCTCAGTCATGTGATGTTTGGCGGAATCACCCATCAGCCAGCCATTGAGACCTCAAAACGCTTAGTGCAGATGACCAGCGATAACTTAACTAAGGTTTTCTTAGCTGATTCAGGCTCAATTGCTGTGGAAGTTGCGCTAAAAATGGCGCTGCAATATTGGCAGGGGCGAAACCAGCCGCAAAAGCAACGGATTATGACTGTAAAAAGTGGTTATCATGGTGATACTTTTGCCGCGATGAGCGTATGTGATCCTGATGGTGGAATGCACACCATGTTTGGCAACAATGTGACGAGACAAGTCTTTATCCCTGCGCCAACCTCAAAGTTTGACGAACCGTTGAATCAAACCGATACACTCGCATTAAATGCAGCATTTGCGCAACACCATCAAGATATTGCTGCGGTGATTATTGAACCCATCATGCAAGGTGCTGGCGGAATGCGTTTTTACTCACCAGCTTATTTAGTTAAACTGCGCCAACTTTGCGACCAATACGATGTGCTATTGATATTAGACGAAATAGCTACCGGATTTGGCCGTACTGGCACCCTCTTCGCTTATGAGCATGCCAATATTGAGGCTGATATTTTATGTGTAGGCAAAGCATTAACAGGTGGATATATTAGCCTCGCAGCCACCTTATGCAGTGACGAAGTGGCCAATGGTATTAGTGATTCTCCCGCAGGTGTGTTTATGCATGGCCCTACTTTTATGGGGAATCCATTGGCATGTGCTGCAGCAACCGCTAGCTTAGACTTATTGCTTGCTGGCGATTGGCAACAGCAGGTGAAAGACATTGAAGCGCATTTTATACGCACCTTACCCGCAGCCATGACATCAAAAGAGGTTAAAGATGTACGAGTACTTGGCAGTGTCGGCGTAATAGAAATGCACTCTCCAGTGAATACCGCAGCCTTACAAAAAGCCTTTGTTGACTTAGGAGTGTGGGTAAGGCCTTTTAGCCGCTATATCTACATCATGCCGCCTTACACTATTAGCGCTGCACAATTAACCCAACTAACCTCGGCCATGTTGTTAATTGCCGATACCCTTATTCCTACCGAAGAGAATCAAACGTTGATTAGCCATGGATAATCAAAGCAGGTCTATTCACTGCTTGGGTAAGTCTCAATTTGGGCCCGTCTCAGCTTAGGTAGATCAAAGTTTAGCTTAATCTAATACCGATTGAGCGTGGGCAATAATGGCATCTGAAACGTCTTTATAGACACCTTTAAGTAAAATCCAATGGTGCCAGTAAAGCGTTTCAGTGATGATATGGTCTTTACATATGTGCACTAACTCACCAGTGGCTAGTTCTGGTTTAATTTGCGTTTTTGGTACTAAACAATAGGCAGCACCATGTTTAGCCATGGTCACAAAAGCATCTGATGAACGCACAGCATGTAATGGATATTCACCTTGCATCAAACCAAAATGCTGTTGAATATAACGTGTGTGCATATTGTCTTTATGATCAAACGCAATACCCGGTGCTTTTCTAAGGCTGTCAGCACTAATGCCGTTAGGGAAATAATCACGACTAAACTCAGGTGACGCCACTAGCAGATAGTCGACACAGCCTAATCGAGTTAATTGACAACCTTTAATCGGTGTAGATTGCACCGAAATGGCACCAAAAGCTTGGCCATCCTTTAACCTATTAATCGTACGAGCTTCACCTTCAATCAGCAGATTTATCTCAACTAAATGTGACTTAATCACTGGGGCTATTGCCGGAATGAGCCAAGTTGCCAAAGTGTCGGCATTGGTGGCGATATTCAGAGTTAACGGAGTTTGGGGCGAATGAGGCATAGCACTAGGAAGTACGTCAGCTTCTAGCTGTACCACTTGGTAATAGTGCTTTAAGAGCTGCTTACCTAAATCTGTAGTTTGAATAGGTTGGCTTCTAATCAATACTGGTTGAGCAAACTGTTGCTCTAATTGTTTAATCCGCTGTGACACCGCCGATTGCGATAAGCACAACACACCTGCTGCACGCTCAAAACTTTGTTCTTTAATCACACAACTCAATGCTTGCAGCAATTTATAATCAAGTTTACTCATTGTTTTACCAACTCATTAAATTCCCTGAAACCATCGTAACCGGTATTTATGCCGCTTTCATTAATTTATCTTATACAGCAGAAAAATTATTAATTTAATTTATAACAAAACCATTGCTACTTTAGCAACTCATTACATTGCTTGTAACTAGGAAACTCATGGCCACTTCTGCATTATTTCAAGGACTTATTCTCGGCTTAGGAATGATTATTCCAATTGGCGCCCAAAACTCTTACATATTAAGTCAGGGAATAAAACGCAATCACCACTTTCTCGCGGCCACAATTTGTATGTTGTGTGATGTGTTATTAATTGGTCTAGGTATTTTTGGCGGAGGTAAATTAATCGCCAGCAGTGAATGGCTAATGTTACTTATTGGCTGGGGCGGAGTCACTTTTTTAGTTGTTTATGCAGTTATGTCGTTCAAAAATGTATGGCGAAATCAGTACCAAGTTGCAACACACATTGCTGCAGCCAATAGTCGTAAAAAAATTATCGGCACCACATTTGCAGTCACCTTGCTTAACCCTCATGTGTATTTAGATACTGTGATGATATTAGGTAGCGTGGGCGGTACTTTTGATGGTAACGAAAAATGGGCATTTGCAATAGGTACTATACTGGCATCGGTTTTGTGGTTTTATACTATTGCATTTGGTGCTGCTAAACTTGCACCCTGGTTAGGTGCACCTAAAGTTCAACGCGTGATTGATGCCATAGTCGGCACTATTATGCTTTTTATCGCCTATTCAGTATTTAATACTTTATTAATAATACCAACAAACTCATAGCGACAGGCTACACATGTAAACCAAAAGCTACACATGTAGACCAAAAGATACTCATAAAAAACAGTAAAGAATTAACTCTCCATTGGCACAAAACCAGCTTGCTGTTTTATGCGTATTAACCATTGATTAATCTGCGGGTAATGGGCTAAATCAAAGCCACCTTGATGTGCAACATGAGTATAAGCAAACAAAGCAATGTCCGCTAAGGTAAAATGCGAACCACACAGAAAGGGTTGCCAAGCGAGCTCAGCCTCCATAGCCGCAAGCGCTTTATGGCCTTTAACGTGCAGTGAGTGATATTCAGCTAAACGATCTTCAGGTAGCCCTAAATACAACTGAATAAAGCGTGCTACGGCAATATATGGCTCATGGCTATACTGTTCAAAAAACATCCACTGATACATTTTAGCTTTACTAAAAGTATCGGTGGGGATCAAATCAGAGCCTTCAGCAAGATAACCAATAATGGCATTCGACTCCGATAATACTCTGCCATCATCGAATTCTATTAATGGTATTTTACCCTGCGGGTTTTTAGCTAAAAACTCTGGTGTCTGCGTTTCACCATTCGTGATACTCATTTCTTGCCATAGATGATCGACATCGAGCATATTCAACACCAGCTGCAATTTATAACAATTACCCGACATGCTATCGCCATAAGCTGTGATCATTAGTTGTCCTCAACGCTAAAATAACTCAATTACTTTTTAACAAGACTAGAAATTAACGCACGCAATGCGGCAGGTTTTACCATCTTTGCCATATAGTGATAGCCACGTTTTTCAACATCATCAATCAAATCTTTATTAGTATTGGCAGTAATTAATATCCCTGGTAAATGCTCACCATAACGACTGCGAATACCATTCATCGCATCAATACCATTTTGGTCATCATCTAAATGATAATCAGCTAACATAATGTCTGGGGCGACTCCTTTAAGCCCTAATTTAATTCGAGCATCGGCAAGGTCTTTGGCACAAATAACTTCACATTGCCAACGACTTAACAAAGACTCTAGCCCCGCGAGAATGGCTTCTTCATTATCAATACACAAGACTTTAATGCCAGCTAAAGGCTGCAATAATGTCGGTAAAGGTTTACTACTTATTTTGCTGACCGTTTCACCTAATGGCACGAATATAGAGAATAGAGAGCCATGACCTAAAGTTGAACTTACATGAATTTGATGATCAAGTACTTTACTAATCCGATCGGCAATCGCCAATCCCAATCCCAAGCCGCCAACATTACGGCTACTGGGATGATTAAGACGTTTAAACTCTTTAAAAATTTCTTGTATATCAAACTCATTTATCCCACAGCCAGTATCTAACACTTGGATCTCGATAAAATCACCTCGATGGCGGCAACCAAATAACACTTTTCCACCGCGGGCATATCGATATGCATTGGTTAAAAAGTTTTGCAAAATACGTCGTAATAATGAAGGGTCAGAGTTAACTGTCGCTTTAGAAGGCACCATTGAAAACGAAATTTGGCTATCACTGGCCATGGCGTCAAATTCAACCGATAAACCGTTAATCACCTCTGCGATAGCAAAATCACGACGATTAACGTCCACCATGCCAGAGTCGAGTTTTGAGATATCGAGTAAATCGGTCAATAACTCTCCCGCTATTTTCAACGAACTGTTTACATGAGTCAGCGTGGTGCGGGCTTCTAAATCTAGATTAGGATATTGCGATAATGAGGCCGTAAATAACCTTGCCGCATTTAGTGGCTGCATTAGATCGTGACCAACGGCGGCTAAAAATCGAGTTTTAGACGCATTAGCGAGCTCTTCTTGCGCTTTTGCTTCAAGTAATTCACTGTTTAGCATAGCCAATTCATAGGTTCGTTCTTGCACACGACTTTCTAGAGTTTCGTTGGCTTCCAGTAACGCTTTTTCTTGCAAACGATATTGAGTAATATCGGTAAATGTCATCACAAAGCCACCATCGGGCATTGGATTACCTTGAATTTTAATCACTTTACCATCTTGGCGTTCACGCTCAGAAGTGTGCGGAGTGCCATTACGCATATGCTGTACCCGCACTGCTACCTGGTTTTCAATGTCTCCCGAGCCACAAAAGCCGCGCAACGCATTAAACCGCACCACTTCAGCAATAGGCATTCCTTGTTGTAAAAAGCCTTCAGGATATTGATACAATTCAACATAGCGATAATTCCACGCAACCAAACTCAGGTCTTTGTCGACCACACTCATACCTTCATAAGCGTGCTCAATTGCACCGCGCAGCATATCCTGACTTAAAATAATTTTAGAGGATGCTTCATCTACAAGACTGAATACTTCATCCAGCGCCAAATCGCGGCCTTGTAGGACAGAGTCCATCACTAATGATGCACTTGATGCACCTAAAACACCCGACAGCATGTGTTCAGTGTGAGCAATTAATTCTTCTGGAGCAGCTTTGTACCAACTGTCACTTTTAACTGCATCGGCAGAAAAACGACTAAAGCTTTCATAAGCACGAGTTGGGCTCACAAATCGGCTTGCTAAAATTAATAAATCTTGTTGCGAAATAGGCCCTTGACGTTTCTTCGAATCTTTCTTAGATGACCAAGGTTTAACAAAATTACTTGCTTGAATACGTTCGGCAACGCCCGCTCTAAACCAAATAGAACCCAACACATAACAAAATATATTCGCTAACAAAGCGATTAATGTATCACTAATATTTGGGGTTATTGAATTGAGTAAGCCAGACTCACTACCGAGTAAACGAGCCTCGCCTGCACCTTGAAGTAAAATAAAACACCACAAGCTAAAACCGACAGCTAGGCCAAGATAAACACCCGCTCGATTACCGTGCTTCCAATATAATCCACCGACTAATGCCGGCGCTAGTTGAGAAAATGCGCCAAAGGACATCATTCCTAAATGTGAAAGCGAGTCACTGTCAGTAAACAGTAAATAACTTAAATAGCCAAAACCTAGAATAACCACAATCGATAAACGGCGGACATTTAATAATAATTGAGAAAATTGGCTAAAGTTCTTTTCTCTTATTTGCCCCGTTCGCAGCAAAAATGGCACCAACCACTCATTACTGACCATCACACTGATGGTCACTACGGCCACGATCACCATCCCCGTTGCCGCAGACAAACTACCTAACAAGGCTACAACCGCTAATATTGGTTGGTCTAGTGCCAAAGGCAAATTAATAACATAAGTATCAGCAGATACCGAATCACCCAGAATAATTTTACCGGCTAATGCCAATGGCGCGACAAACATGCCAAACAAGGCTAAATAAATCGGAAATATCCAGCGAGATTTCTTTAAAATATGCTCGCCGCCACATTCAACCACCATCACATGGAACTGCCTTGGCATACACAAAAACGCTGCCATACCAACAAATAGTTCAGGGAGAAACGACTCTAAACGAATGTGACTATTTTCGATTAATGCTTTATCTGATGCCTGCTGCCAAATATCGCCAAAGCCATCAAAAATACCAAAACTAATCACCACACCGACTGAGATAAATGCAGCGAGTTTAACCAATGACTCAAACGCAATTGCGACCATCATTCCAGGATTATGTTCAGTAGCATCTAATTTACGCGTACCAAATAAAATGGCAAAGATGGCCAGTAACATGGTGATTAATAATGGCACTGCTACTGGGCTCAAGGGGTTATCGTCAGGTTGGAATAAGTTAAGGCTAAACACCATTGCTTTAAGCTGTAGCGCGATATAAGGCATGATGCCAAACAATGCAATAAGCGTCACTAAAGCGGCTAATAACTGTGACTTGCCATAACGAGCAGCAATAAAGTCGGCAACTGAAGTAATGTTTTGTGCTTTAGACACCACAACCATTTTTCGTAGCATGCCAAACCCAAGGGTAAACACTAATATTGGGCCGACAAAAATAGGTAAAAAGGACCATAAATCATTGGCAGACTGACCTACTGTGCCTAAAAAACTCCATGATGAGCAATATACAGCTAAGCTGAGCCCATAAATCCATACTTGAGCTTTTTGGTTTATTTTACTAAACCACCGCTCGGCACCCCATGCCAAAATAAACAGCAATGACACATAACATACCGCAATCACGGCAACGATTAAGGTTAAGTTCATGAAACGTCCGCTATCACTTTATTATTATTAAAAATCTGTTTTATTTTAATCTAAAACATCATGTATTGAGCAGAAAACAACCTGCATAAAAGAATCGATATAAATAATCGACCAAATCTGCAGCAACCATTACCATATTAACACGTGCAACAGACTAAATATTAAGGATATTTTAAAACTAGACCAAGGTCTAATAGTGCAAACAACCCGTTGCAGATGATACTTTAACCACGCCATTTTTAGAAAGGGAAGCCCCATGACCCCGCAGTCTCTTTACAAAGTTCCTAGTGACATTGCAGAAAACGCACTGGTTAATAACGATCAATATAAGAAAATGTACCAGGAGTCCATTATTAATCCAGAAGGTTTCTGGAGAGAACACGGCAAACGTATTGATTGGATTAAACCTTATACCAAAATTAAGAAAACGTCTTTTGATGATCATAATCTTTCGATTAATTGGTTTTATGATGGCACGCTCAATGCTTCGGCCAATTGTTTAGATCGTCACCTTGAAGAACACGGCGATAAGCTTGCCATTATTTGGGAAGGCGATGACGCCAACGAACAACGCAAATTAACTTACGCAGAGCTACACACACAAGTCTGTAAGTTTGCCAATGCGCTACGTAGCCAAGGGGTTAATAAGGGCGATATCGTCACTATCTACATGCCGATGGTGCCTGAAGCGGCTGTCGCTATGTTGGCTTGTGCTCGCATTGGTGCAGTTCATTCAGTGGTATTTGGTGGCTTCTCACCCGACTCGATAGCAGCAAGGGTAATTGATGGAAAATCAAAAGTCTTAATTACTGCCGACGAAGGTATTCGTGGTGGCCGTAAAATCCCTTTAAAACGCAGCATTGATGAAGCCATATCAAATCCTGATGTTACTTGCGTCGAAAAAGTTATTGTATTTAAGCGCACAGGTGGTGACATCGATTGGGTTGAAGGTCGAGACGTTTGGTGGCATTCACTCATGGAAGTGGCTTCAGAATTTTGCCAACCAGCAGAAATGAACGCCGAAGATCCACTATTTTTGCTTTATACCTCTGGCTCTACAGGTAATCCTAAAGGTGTGCTTCATACTACCGGTGGTTATATGGTGTATGCCTCGATGACACACGAATACGTGTTTGATTATAAAGCTGACGAAGTATATTGGTGTACCGCCGATGTAGGCTGGATTACCGGTCATTCCTATATGGTATATGGACCTTTTGCTAATGCCGCCACGGTATTAATTCATGAAGGTGTACCTAATCACCCTACTCCAGCTCGATTAGGTGAAATGATTGACCGACATAATGTCAATATCCTGTATACCGCTCCTACATTAATTCGTGCATTAATGGCTGAAGGTAAAGAACAATTTAGCAGCTATAAAGGTGACTCATTGCGCATTATGGGTTCAGTAGGTGAACCCATAAACCCTGAAGCTTGGCGTTGGTACCATGAGGTAATCGGTCATGAAAACTGCCCTATTGTCGACACTTGGTGGCAAACTGAAACTGGCGGCATCCTGATCAGCCCATTACCTGGTGCAACGGATACCAAACCTGGCTCTGCAACTCGACCATTTTTTGGTGTGCAACCAGCACTGGTTGATAACATGGGTGATATTGTTGAAGGTACTGGTGAAGGTAACTTAGTGATCCTTGACTCGTGGCCAGGCCAAATGCGAACAGTGTACGGTGACCATGATAGATTTGCGCTGACTTACTTTAAAACATTCCGCGGTATGTATTTTACCGGTGATGGCGCACGTCGTGATGAAGATGGCTATTATTGGATCACTGGTCGTGTCGATGATGTCATCAACGTTTCTGGGCATCGCTTAGGTACGGCTGAAGTGGAAAGCGCTCTAGTGTCGCATGAACTCGTTGCTGAAGCGGCCGTTGTGGGTTACCCACATGACATTAAAGGCCAAGGCATTTATGCATACGTCACCCTAACCCGTGGCATTGAACCGACAGAAGAGTTACGTCAAGAGTTACGTCAATGGGTTCGTAAAGAAATTGGTGCACTTGCTACACCAGATCTTATCCAATGGGCAAGTGGTTTACCTAAAACGCGTTCAGGAAAAATTATGCGTCGATTCTTACGTAAAATTGCGGCTAACGAAGTAACCAACTTAGGTGATTCTTCTACTCTGGCAGATCCTGCAGTGATTGATACGTTGATTGAGTCTCGCTTAAACAAAACTGAGTAATGAAAATCAACTTGTGATGTTCTATCCACCCTGAGAAATCCTGACCAATTTCTCTTTTCGCCCCTCAATTGAGGGGTTTTTTTTATCTAAAACCAGCATTATTTAACATTATTACTTATCTGAAACCTTAGGCTGTGGAGCATAAGCAGTATCAATAGTGACATTATATGAATGATCATTTAGTGTCATTTTGTAGCTCGTTGATTTACCCACTTTAATCGTTATGGCTTTGTCACCTAATAGATCCGCACCATCATTAGATTCATCGCGTAAACTTATCAACAAATTAACCTTATTATCACTATTTGCTGTCGATACTATGGTCACGCCATAGTCTCCTTCAACACTGAGTGACACTGATTCATTTAGTCCCATCACAATTTTTGATGCCGATGCAGTTGCATCGTCTGAATGCTTAACCGTTTCTTCAATAGATAAACCAATGACCAGACTTTCTTCGGCAACGGCGAGATGGCTAACCATTAACAGAGCGGCTAACGATAAAAATTTCATAATGTGTTTTTCCTGATGGTGATAAATTTCATTTTTATTAGTATTAATATCATCTGATTCAATAGATGAATCTACACCAACTGATATAAAAAAACAGCGCTTAACACGCAAAAAATACCATCCCTGTCTATTTATCATCTTTAACCATCAGCAATTGATTTATCCAACTCAATTAAAACATCATGGTTTATCAATCATTGGCTATGTTAAGCTTTATATAAACCAGAACAACGCTACCGGTAAAGTGAAACACTCATCTACTCACCCCGTAAATATCACTTTACGTGACTATCAACAGCAATCGGTCGACGCGGCTATAGCTCACTTCAAGCACAGCCAACAATCGGCGGTATTAGTGCTACCTACCGGTGCGGGTAAAAGTATTGTGATTGCCGAACTGGCACGTATCGCGAATGGTAATGTGCTAGTGCTCACCCATGTAAAAGAATTAGTCGCTCAAAATGCTGAAAAAGTGGGTTTACTCACTCAAGAGGCCAATATCTATTCCGCAGGATTAAATCAAAAAAAGGCTAATGGCAAAACCGTGGTAGCCAGTGTCCAATCAGCCGCTCGCGCCCTAGATAAATTCACTCAAGCATTTTCATTAGTGATCATTGATGAATGCCATCGAGTCAGTAATGAGTCTACTAGCCAATATCAACAACTGCTCACGCACCTTAAAGCGCGTAATCCTGACATTAAACTGCTTGGGCTAACTGCCACGCCTTATCGTTTAGGTTTAGGCTGGATTTACCGGCACCATTATCATGGAAAAGTAGGTAATACAGATACACCTGTATTCGAAAAATGCATTTTTGAACTTCCAATGCGACCATTGATCAAAAAAGGTTACTTAACCAAACCAACCATTTTTGACGGACTGAGTGCACAGTATGATTTTAGTGAGCTCGTTGCACATGACAGTGGTGAATATCCACAAATGGAAATCGATTCTTTATTACATCATCAAGGACGAGCAACCACAACTATTATCAAACAAGTAAAACAACTTGCTGAACTCCGAAAAGGTGTATTGATTTTTGCTGCTACGGTCAGACATGCCAATGAAGTAATGACTCTATTAAACGACGATGCCGCCTTAATTACCGCTCAAACGCCACATAGCGAACGTGATGACATCATCAATCGCTTTAAAGCCCAACGTCTCAAATACATTGTTAACGTTGCCGTATTAACCACAGGCTTCGATGCTCCTCACGTCGACCTTATCGCAATTTTGCGCCCCACCGCATCGGTGAGCCTATTCCAACAGATGATAGGTCGAGGATTACGCTTGGCCCCCAATAAAGCAGATTGTTTAGTCATTGATTATGCCGCTAATGGTTATGACTTATTTTACCCGGAAGTCGGTCAAGCCAAACCCAATAGCAAATCAGTACCAGTACAAGTGCATTGTCCTGTATGTCAATTTGCTAATACTTTTTGGGGCCTAGTGGATGGCGATGGCGATATCATTGAACATTATGGCAGACGCTGTCAGGGGTTAATCGATGAGCTGCAACAGTGTGACTTTAGATTTAGATCAAAGTCATGCCCTGACTGTGGAGCGGAAAATGATATCGCGGCACGTATTTGTCATAGCTGCCAATCAACCTTAATTGATCCCGATAAGCGACTAAAACAAGTACTTAACGCTCAGCATCATCACTTATTTAAATGTGAGCAAATGTTGTTGCGCGATCAAGACAATAAGTTGCTTATTCAATATATTGATATTGAAGGTAATGATTTTAAGCGAATGTTTAGCTTCGCCACACCAGCACAACGAAAAGCATTTTATGCGGTATTTGTTCTCAGTCATACCCGCACTCCAGGTATACCGCATCCTCAATATAATAAAGTAACCGATGTATTGACGGATCAAATTCGATTCAGAAAACCCGATTTATTATTACTGAAAAAAAACAAACATCGCTGGGATTTAGTTGATTCATTTTTTGACTATCAAGGCAAATATAAAATCGATATGAGTTAAAACAAAATTAATTGCGTTGAATTATGATTTGAAAAGTACTTATGGTATAAATTGGCCATATCATTAAACAGGAGTCACCATGTTTGTAGTTATTTTTGGCCGCCCAGGTTGCCCATATTGTGTTCGAGCTGTTGAATTATCAGAAAAATTAGCGGCGCAGAGTGAAGATTTCAAATTCAAATATATTGATATTCATGCCGAAGGTATCACTAAAGCGGATTTATCAAAAAGTGTGGGTAAAACGGTAGAAACTGTTCCACAAATTTTTGTAGATGAACAACCTATTGGTGGTTGCACCGAATTCGAAGCGTATGTTCGTCAAAACAACTTACTTAATTAAGCTTCGTAAGTATAAAGATAAAAAGGCAACCTAATGGGTTGCCTTTTTATTATCTACTCAAATACTAAAGAGCATATTTCGCCGAAAACATAATCCGATTCAAGTCGCCATCGGAACCGTCTTCACGTTCATTCAAGGCATGCATAAACTCAACTCCAAAAGTCAGTGGCTTTGAAGGTGAGAACAATAAGTTAACGTAACCAGAGTAAGCCTCTTTATTAACGGCACCGCCGGTAAGCGCTACATCATTATCTGCGCTAAAACCTGAAAGCGTCACACTAGATCGCCATTGCTCTGACCACCAATGACGATATGAGACGAAACCACCAAACGATTTAATCGTTTGAATTTCACCGTTGGTATCAAGCACACCAGCGTTAGCATAATTTAGCGCCATATAACGACCTAGCCCTTCCCCGTAAGTGGCAGTAAATTTGAGGTCATCTTTACCAACAGGGATAACCCCCGCAAAACTGACACCATAACCCAGCTCAGAAGTATCATACGTTGTGGTACCAACGACTTGCTCTAGATCTAATTGCCTTACAATCGCCGCAACTGAAAATGCAGAACCACTGGCAGCGCTAAAATTATAGCGTCCTACAAAATCAGGAACAACGCCACTGCCACTGGTAATTCGACCACCGCCGCCTAATGGCGTCACAGTTGTTTCAGGGTTTTCAATCGAAAATTGCCAGTTACCGCTGGTATACCGTAATAGTGATTGTCTAACAAACGGTGTGCCTTCTGCCGCACCAACAAAATCCAGGTTTTCCGGTAAAGCACCAGGATTTTGGAACGTGGTCCACGTTTGTCCTACTGTCCAATTATCATAACTTACAAATGCATGGCGAATACGTGGAGAGTAACTATTAGACACACGTTCATTACCATCTGTATGTGTCATAAAATCCAGTTCAATAAAACCGGTCAGTTTATGCCCTTCAAGATCAGTAACAGTCTTAAAATTAAAACGCGATTCACGAGCTTGAAAGTCGACTACTTGCTTACCATTCCCCGTCGTGCCATAAATCGTTCCTGGCACATAGAACTGACGAGATAGAGAACCTGAATCTGGCGCCCCATTACCATAATCACTAAACATCACATCGGCTTTGATGTAGCCACCAAAAGTCATATCTGTAGCAGCCTGAGCTCCCCCGCTCATTGCCAATAAAGCACCTGCAACATAAAGACTGAGTTTTTGCTTTTTCATTATTATCTCCCTATTGATATTGTTCTAATCTTGAGCAATATGAGCCAATTAACAATCATATAACATTAGCAATAGGTCTATGAGACAAAAGTAGACAAGCAAAAACTAATAAATAGACTACTTCGAAAACAAGATGTTGTTTAATACAATGTAGATCTTGATGAGTTTGGACACTAAAGATTTATAAGAAATTAAACGCTAAATAAGCTGATAACAAAATACATCGACCAGTTACGACCTGGATTGGTTTTGTATAATATCTTAGGCTCGCTGGAATATAATCATCGAACGCTACTCAAATCTTGTAACGTAATAATAAGATATAACGTTGATAAAAGGGATTCTTAGAGGACATAACTAAAGGAGTAAAATAGTGGGTAATGAAAGGTTCAAACATTAGAAAAATGACTCAAAAGTCAACGGCAGCAGTTGATTTCACACAGAGTAACTGAGCTGACGATCCATCTTGATTTTGCAAAACCTAATTATTATTGAAATTAAAGCAAACTATCGAGATTTAAACATCTGAAAATATACTGAGCTATTTTAGCCAATGATAAGTCTTATATTCTGTGATGATTTAGAAATAATAGTGAGGGAATAACAGAGAAAGTGGTGGGTCGTGAAGGATTCGAACCTTCGACCAATTGGTTAAAAGCCAACTGCTCTACCAACTGAGCTAACGACCCATCTTGGTTTTGGAAGAACTAATATTCTTGCTGGAACAAAAGCCAACTGTCTATATTTCAAGACCAACTGAACTAACGACCCATCTTGGTGTAGCCTTTAAATTCTTTAACCACGATTTAAAAAGTGGTGGGTCGTGAAGG
>TARA_R110002167_G_scaffold328713_1_pt1 | contig 99253 bp, 88 predicted proteins | sample TARA_R110002167 | Tara Oceans TARA_R110002167 (sample SAMEA4398238) | marine metagenome | biome: Polar Biome; feature: [MES] marine water layer (ENVO:01000295) within the mesopelagic zone...; material: water (ENVO:00002006), including particulate matter (ENVO:01000060) such...
CGCCAAAGGTATTACAGCATCGGTTGTCACGGCTACGGGTAATACCGGCGATGATTTGTTAGTGTTTACTAACTCCAGTGGTGATAACATTGATGTAACCATGGAAATTACGGGTGGTCTAACGGATGGTTTAGCAGGAACAGTATCTGCTTATGATGGGGCTGCAATTATTGCTGGCGGTACGACAACGACTGCAGGAATAAGTCTAACGGCAAGTGATACATCTACTGTAACAGGGCGTTTAGATTACACTAATGCCGTTATAGATATTAACAAAGGAACGGCTGCTCTAACGGCTGGTGGTACACTGGGTGGTGGTGGTGCAGCAACGGTTGATACTACAACAAGCTTAACATCAATTGCAGACGTAGATATTTCAACTTCAGGCGGTTCACAGTCAGCGATAGATATTATTGATGCCGCTTTAGCGTCAATTGGCGATGCTCGAGCAGACCTAGGTGCAACACAAAATCGCTTTAGCCAAACTGTTGGCAACTTGGCAAGCATCCAAGAAAATGCCTCAGCAGCACGTAGTCGTATTCAAGATACTGATTATGCGACAGAAACGGCAGTAATGACCAAGAACCAAATATTGCAACAAGCAGGCACCTCAATCTTGGCGCAAGCTAATCAGTTACCACAAGCAGCATTAAGCTTAATTGGTTAATTTGGTCGGCAATCACAGGTAACAGGTCAGGTTAATTAATTGGCTTTGTTAGGAAAATACGAGGAAGGCCTACTATTTAATAGTGCCTTCCTTTTTCCATCTTTATCTGTGGCGTTTTAGTTTGATGTTTAGGAGTTAATGATGAATGCAATAGATACTTCAACAGTTAATAGTATGAACGTTAATGTTAATGTTAACTCAAGCCGCGCTGACAATGTTGAAAATGATTTTCAAGTCAAGGAGAGTGCTGCAACACAAAATCGTACTGCTGAGCTTCAAACTGAAAAAAAAGCGCCTGAGTTAGTGGCTAAGGTGAATAGCGCAGAGCAGCAGAATAAGGATCTGATATCATCAGAGCAACTAGAGAGGGTGGCGCAAAAGTTACAGGAATTTGTGGGTAAAATGAATAAAGGGTTAGAGTTTTCAGTAGATAAAGACTCGGGTCGAGATGTAATAAAAGTGATAGACAAAAATAGTGGCGACTTAATAAAACAATACCCTACAGAAGAGGTGTTAGACTTAGTGGCAAAACTTTCTGAGGCAACAGGCAATTTTATTAATACCGATGTATAGTACTTTATAGTACTTTATAATATTATTTAATAATAACTAAACTCTACTTAACGTGTCTATATAGATGTGATGATTAGAAAAAGGTGGTGATTTATGGCGGCTATTACATTCAATGGTTTAGGCTCTGGCTTACAGGTTGCTGATATTGTAGGGGCTATTGTAGGGGCTGAAAAAGTGCCCTATGAAACAAGGCTCAATCGAAAAGAAGCGGCAATGACAACGGATATCTCTGCTGTTGGCGCACTTAAATCAGCGCTACAAAAAGTACAAGACTCCATGTCTAATTTAGCCAATGCTGATAGGTATCAATTACGCGAAGCAAAAGGTAATGATGACTTTATTTCGATATCATCAAATAAAAATGCTGAAGTAGGTAAATATTCTGTAAAAGTAGATACGATTGCTGAACAGCACAAATTGGTTTCTGCAGGTATCGGTAGTACAGAGGTTGTTGGTGAAGGTACGTTAACCATTAATTCAGCGGCTAATAGTTTTAAGGTTGTGGCTTCAAACACGGCGACATTAGCTGATATTCGTGATGCAATCAATGATAGTGTTGATAACGAATCAGTTATCGCGACCATTATAACTGATGATGTGGGTCAGCGCTTAGTGTTATCGAGTAAAGAAACAGGCCTTGCAAATGCAATTAACATCGTTGTAGACGATGTAAGCGATGCTAATAACACCGATGCGTTTGGGCTTTCACGTTTAGCTTATGACCCTGATCCTCTGTCGCCAAATTATTCCCTCAGCATGGCAGAAGTAACACCAGCCGTTGATGCTAAAATAATCATTGATGGTACCTTGGTAGTAACTAACAGTACGAATACTTTTACCAACGTCATTGACGGTGTAGATATAACCGCAAAGAAAACGCACAGCGTCAGTGACGATTTAAGTAGCGTAACCTTAAGCGAGAATAACGCTAATATTGAAGCGGGTATTAATGAGTTTGTTAAAAATTACAATAGTCTTCTATCGCTAAGTAAAACATTAGGTCAAGCAGGAGAAGGCAGTACAGGCCCCTTAGTCGGTGATTCGCTTTTACGAGGCGTTATGAGTAAATTACGTCAGCAACTGAGTACACCTTTTGAGACAAGTGGCGGTGATAGCATATCATTATCACAGTTAGGCGTTAGAAGTGATCGCTATGGTGTATTAACCTTAGAAAAAAGTGACCTAAGTGAATTCATTGCAAAAGATGTGGATGGCGTACAAAACTTTTTTGTTGGCTCTGCAAATGTTCCAGGGTTTGCATCATCAGTTGATACCTTGATGAAGTTTTATACTGACCCTGATGGTTTAATTCAAAGTCGAATTGATGGCAAGACCAATCAATTAGAAAGTTTAGATGATGAGCGTATCTCTTTTGGTCGAAAAATGGATGCTTTAGAGGCACGGCTGTATAAACAATATAATGCGATGGACTTATTGGTAGCCAACTTAAATGCTACGGGCAGCTATGTTACAGCACAGTTGGATAATATGCCGGGTGTGGTGAGAAAAACTAAATAAACCACCGCGAGTAAAATAATCAAACGATTTATAGTAAAGAAGCTATTTTATTATATAGGCTAGTAGCTTGGCTGTTTGTTAAATTACCAATAGAGCGAGCCCGACCTATGGTTGAGCTTATTCTAATCACTTCACTGGCAATGTCTTCAATTTTTCTTGATGCTTCAATCTGACTTTCTTTTTGTTGCTTTTCAAGACCTAGTTTTGAAATTTCAACAATATCTTTAGAAAAAGCACCCAAATCTGGCTTTAATGGCTTTTCTTTAACGACAGCTATTGTTTTAGATACAGCGCTACTGCGTTGTATCTCACTACCTGCGGTCAATGGGGTGGCAATTGACATAGTATACTCCAGCCCTTCTTAAAGGTAATAGCAAAACTACCTTGCTTAACATTTACCCTACACGTAATTTTAGTATAGTTTGTTTTGTGCAAAATTTAAACGTTTTAGCTCTGTAGGGTGGCAGAAGAGAATGGGATTTTTGGTATTTAGTGAAGTTTTAATGAGGCTTTAGTGAGGTTGTTGTATCTAAAGTTGTTAATATTTTTTATAAGAGTGAGCCATTTTTTTACTTTTTTTTAGTTTCATTACCTGTTCTGCAAGCGCATGTTTGCATGCTTGAGATTTGATTGATAATTCAGCGTCAAGAGATGTCATTTCATTTAACAAGGGAAGTTGTGCCTTTATTTCTTCCAATAAGTTATGCTCAAATAAATGAGTGATTAAGTTTTGCCTGTTAGACGCTAATCCTGTTAACTCGCTATCTGTTAATTCATTGTCCGGTAACTTATTATCTGTTAGCCGCGTGTCAGAGCTTGAGTCAGGCTGAGTTTGAGACTTTTCTTGTATACCATTTTGCACATCTTGTATGCGCGACAATAACTGTCGCGATACATGGTTTATTTGCTTAAGTGACTCTTTTACACCATTTATCACTAAAAACTAACCTGGTTTTGAATTTCAAGTGGTATAGAGTCCCAACCTGCTTTAATTGGTAAGAGAATTTTAATTATTTCTTCTAACTTGTCACTGTCATTTTTTGTACTGGCAATTAATAACTGCTCTGAACAAAACTTATAAAGTGATGCTAGGTTTTCTGAAACTTCACCACCTTGTTTAAAGTCAAGCGATCCCTCTAAAACGCCAATAATGGCAATAGCATTGGATATTTCAGTGCCTTTTTTAGCAAAATCATTTTGTGAAATGGCGCCTTTGGCGGTAGCTATATTACCTAATAATTTTTGAAACAGCATAGCTACTAACTGGTAAGGGGAAGCCTGCTGAGCAGTGCTTTTAGTTGTTTGGTGATACTTTTTAAGTGATGCATGTGTCATAGACACCTCCTCGTTAGCTATAGCGTTAGTATAGAAAACTTTTATAATTGAAACAATGTTACTTATAAATATTACTTATAAATGTTACTTATAAATGAACTAGGTTAAAGGTTGGTTATTTACGGTTACCGCTAATCCGTCACTTTGGGCTTTTTCATAAGCTTGTTGTAATACGTTATGGGTTATATCTTCTGCACTGTTAATAACACCATTGCTCAACACTTCAATATTATCCCAGCCGCGAGCGATTAAATACTCTTCTATTTGGGTGAGTTGTTGTTCGAAAGGCATTTCCCGTGAGAACATGTTGAATTCGTGTCGAGTGCCTTTTGTGAACTCTTTGTTTTCATACATTAATTCAGCAGTACCGTTTATTATTAACATCTGTTTGTCCAACTTTGTCTAGAAAATGATTATAGGTGCAATAAATAACATGCTTTTTTTATGCCAAAATTTATTTGTTTATTGATTTTTTATTGTGTTATGACTAAGTTATTGCTTTATAGCGTTTTATTTTTATGGGCGATAAAGTGATACTGTTAACTTTTTGACACTGTGATTAACCTAACAACATTAATATTGATTCTGCTGCTATGCTACTTTGCGCTATTAAAGCGGTAGTTGCTTGTTGCTTAATTTGTAAGGAGGTTAAGTTAGCTGTTTCTATTGCATAGTCGGTATCTTGAATACGAGAACGACTGGCAGAAGCGTTTTCACTAACGTTGCTTAAGTTTGATATGGTGTGCTCTAGCCTATTTATAAAAGCCCCTAAACCGGAACGCTGCTGAACTATATAATTTAGAGCTTCATCAATGCTGTTGATTGCTGACTGTGAATTTGATACTAGATTAATATTTTCTAGCCCCATATTTTTACTTGAAAAACCTGCTATTTCTAAATCTATTATTTGACTAGCATCTGCACCAACTTGAAATGCTGTTTTGTCGCCAGTCAATGAAAGCTCAGCACTATAATCTTCTAAGGCCACTTCATTAAATATTGTTGGATCCCATTTTGCGTTACTTGAATCAAAGTCTGTTTGGTCTGCATCATTATCACCACTAACAAAATAAGTATCAAAATTTGCTGTGGTACTGGCTCTGTTGGCACCAACAATGGTTTCTTCCCTACTTACACCACCAGCCGCATCTAAACCGCCAAAGGCGCCGTTGTCAGCATTACCAGTATTGATATTTGCGGTGATAAAGTCTTCAAATACAGTGCCTGTTGTCATTAAACTGGTTTTTAGCGCAGCATTACTCGCAAATGTTCCTTGAGCAGCTAATGCTGCATCAAAAGTAGCACCACCTGAAAGGCTGGTCATGATACTTTTAATGCCAGACTCGCCAATTTGGTCTTCTAAATAGCGCATAGTGATATAACCACCAGAATAGACACCCGCAACATCAAGGCCGGTAACGATAGTTGCACTGTTGTTGGCAAAAATACCATCTAATTCAGTTTTTAATGCAGCCACACCAAAAGTTGCAACATCTGCAGCAACTCTTGCATCAGCGCCACTAACCGCCTCAGCTGTTCCCTCTACAAACCAAGTAGGAACTGAGGTTAAATCCATATTATTTGCCATAACGGCGTGGGTCATTTCATGCAATAAGGTAGATTTTAATTGTGCGGTTTTACTGTCGTCAAGTGTGGCGAAATCATCTAAATCGATGGTCATCACTAAATTAGTACCGGGAGTAGTTGATAAATAAGAGACAGAGGCAAGCTTACCGTTAACACCATCAATATTCTCTAAATCTATTTTCATTTTTGAACCATCGCCAGATAACCCCAATACACTTTGGAGAATATCTTCTGATTCAGCCAGGACGCCACTTTGCAAAATTTGAATAATATTTCGCTCAGCTTCGCTGCCACTGTTAGAAGATACTTCATCTGATTGCTCGAAAAGTTGGTTGCCACCAAAAGATGTGGTGCTATTAATACGGTCTAACTCTGATTTTAATTGTTCAGACTCTTTATTGAGGGCTTCTCTGTCTACTGAGGTTAATGAGCCGTTACTTGCTTGAAGTGATAAATCACGCATTCTTATTAGGATATCAGTTGACTGTGTTAAAGCTCCCTCTGCAGTTTGTGCAACTGAAATACCGTCGTTAGCATTGCGCTGTGCTACAGCCAAGCCATTAATTTGAGAGGTTAATCGATTAGATATTTGTAAACCTGCGGCATCATCCGCAGCAGAGTTAATGCGCATACCAGAAGACAAGCGAGAAAAAGTCACAGACAACTGATTTGAGTTATCGGTGAGCTGGCGCTGTAAAAATAAGCTTGTTGTATTGGTATTTATACTAATCATTTACAATAAACTCTATTTTCTCTAAGTGATGTCGTTTTATGCATGACTATACATCGACTGACTTTGTCTTTTCTTTATCTTTTTATTTTTTACAACTAAAATATGACAAAAAAATGACTCGTTAGTGTCAATTTTTTGTTGCCTATTTCAATCAAATTGTTAGAATCATGAGTAGCTTTAATCTAATAAATATAATTAACAGTTGCTTATGAACTCAACACTTCATCTTCATGGTCACAAAAAAATTCTTATTATTGATAATGACATGAGTAGATCTCATCACATGGCAACGGTATTATCTTTTGTGGGTGAACATTATGTTCAATGTACGCAAGAACAAGCCGAAGACACTTTTAAAGAAAGTGAACGCTTGCTTACTGTAATACTTGCGGGAGAACAGTCCTCAATCACTGAAGCACTCGTGAAAACGAACCCTAAAATACCTTTTTTACTTCATGATGTCGTTGATGCCAATGCTTTAAATGGTTATGTAAATGTTATTGCCAGTTTAAGTGCGCCATTAAACTATGCACAATTAACCCAGTTAGTTCATCATTGTCATCAATACCACAATAAGCTGCCAAGAGCAGGAGATAAACTTAGCTCTAGTGCTTTATTTCGTTCTCTCGTTGGTTCAAGTAAGGCAATGAACGAGGTACGTTTTTTAATTGAACAAGTTTCAAAAACACCAGCTAGTGTGCTTATACTTGGTGAGTCTGGTACAGGTAAAGAAGTAGTTGCGCGTAATATTCATAATTTATCTAAACGTGCGAAAGGCACGTTTGTCCCTATAAACTGCGGTGCAATTCCGGCTGAATTATTAGAAAGTGAATTATTTGGTCATGAAAAGGGCGCTTTTACTGGTGCAATTTCTACTCGTAAAGGGCGTTTTGAATTAGCCGAAGGTGGTACGCTATTTTTAGATGAAATTGGTGATATGCCACAACCAATGCAAGTGAAACTGTTGCGGGTACTACAAGAGCGCACATTCGAACGCGTTGGCGGTAGTAAAAGCTTGAAAGCAGATGTTCGTATTATTGCGGCAACACATCAAAATTTAGAAGATATGATCAAAACGGGGAGCTTTCGAGAAGATTTATTTTATCGCTTAAATGTTTTCCCAATTGAAACACCAGCCTTGCGTGATCGCAAAGAAGATATTCCTTTACTTTTAAAAGAATTGTTAACTCGTTTTGAACATGAGCAAGGTAGAACCGTGCGTTTTACCCAGAGAGCAATCGAGTCGTTAATGGAACACACTTGGTTTGGTAATGTGCGAGAACTATCTAACCTCATTGAACGTATGTTAATTATGTATGGCGATCAAATTGTTGATGTAGCAGAGCTACCAGACAAATACCAACATATTAATGTAGAAGAATATACGCCTCAATACCCACAAGAGTTACAAGAGCAAGACGCTATTAATGAATTGTTCAGTGGCTTTGACTATGATGATGAAGATATCAATAACGAAAATACCGATGAGAAGGAAAGTGGTGATTTAGCCATAGAAACTAACCATGCTTTTTCAAATGCGAGTATATTACCCAGTGACGGTTTAAATTTGAAAGATCATTTGGCTGAATTAGAAATATCTCTTATTTCTCAATCATTAGCCAAACATGATTATGTCGTTGCCCGAGCTGCAGAAACGTTAGGTATGCGCAGAACAACGTTAGTTGAAAAAATGCGAAAATATAACTTACAAAAGTCTGCATAACAATTCACCAGAGCAAAACAATTTATCAGAGCTAAACAATAGTTAAAGCCAATAGTTTGACAGTACATCGGTCTATTAAACCTAACTAATCAATTGAAAATAAACAATAAAAACTATGGCATGTAAAATGCTTTAATCAACATGAACTAAATTTTATTTGGATGTTGGTTTTATGGCACTTGCACAGCACTTTATTGCTAATAATGGTTTTAACCCTGTAAATATGCCTTTGGCTACCAATGCTTTGGCGGAAGATGCATTGTTAGAAAAAGAAGCTTTCCCCGGTGAGTTAGCATCATTGCGCGCTCAGTTGTCTCAAAGCCAAACGACTCAAAGCCATGTGATGCAAAAGCAAGTCATGCAGCACCACTTAATACAACCTAAGTTGTCTCAAGTTGACATAAACTTAAGCCAACAAAAAACTCAAAATTCAACAAACGCTCAAATGGCTGATCAGCTTATTGAAATGATGCCAACAGGCCTTGTTATGCTTGATGGTAACGGTGTTGTTGTTAAAATAAATAAAGTGGCTAGAGGTTTACTTGACGAGCCTATTTTAGGGCAACCTTGGTTTAATGTTATTGCCCGTTCATTTAAACCCAGAGCCGATGATTGGCACGAAGTATCACTTAAAGATGGTCGCCGGGTAAAATTAGAAATTGCCAGTTTAGGTGAACAACCAGGTCAGTTGATCATGATCACTGACTTAACAGAAACTCGATTACTACAAGATAAAGTAGGCCAAATGCAACGACTTTCTTCATTAGGTCGTATGGTGTCAACGTTGGCGCATCAAATTCGCACACCACTTTCAGCAGCCATGTTATATAGTGCTAATTTATCCAATAGAAATTTATCGGATACTGCGCGTGGTGCTTTTCAAGAAAAACTGAGTTCACGATTACGAGATTTAGAGCAGCAAGTTAATGACATGCTTTTATTTTCTAAAAGTGGCAACGAACAAGTGGTTGACTCGTTGTCAGTTAATGAGCTAATTAACGACTGCGTACAATCAATGGATGCATTAATTACGAAGGCAAATACGCAGGTAAATATACATTTATCAGCAGACGACAATATTATTTTAGCCAATAAAAATGCCTTAACAGGGGCAATACAAAATTTACTTCATAATGCGCTGCAGGCTACTGATCCAACACACGTTGAACAGGCAATTATTAATATTCAAGTGTATTCCCACAATAATGCTGTTTATATTAGTGTTAAAGATAATGGCCCTGGCATTAGTAGTAAAAATATTGAAAAAATATTTGAACCCTTTTATACCTCAAACAGTAAAGGAACAGGGCTTGGTCTTGCGGTTGTTAAATCAGTGGTTGAAGCGCATCAAGGTAAAGTGAAGTATTTAAGTAAGCCAGGGGAAGGAGCGCATTTTTGTTTAAAACTTCCACTATTGAAACAAGTTAACTTAAAGCAACCTAACGTAGCCCATAAAGCAAACGAACAGGAGAAGTCACATGAGTCATCATAAAATACTTGTTGTTGAAGACGACGCAGGTTTACGAGAGGCATTAATTGATACACTCACGTTAGCACATTATCAATGTGTTGAAGCCGACTCTGGCGAAAGTGCTTTATTGTTATTGAAAAATGACCGTGTTGATATCGTGGTTAGTGATGTACAAATGGGCGGAATGTCAGGATTGTCTTTGTTAAACAACATTAAAAACAATCATCCCAATTTACCCGTATTGTTAATGACAGCATACGGCACTATTGATGATGCAGTACAAGCAATGCAAGATGGCGCTTGTAACTATATTGCTAAACCCTTTTCGCCTGAAGTATTGTTGAATATGGTTAGTCAATATATTCCACTTTCACAAGTGAATAAAAATACGCCAATAGTGGCGGACAAAAACAGTATAGAATTACTTGCTTTAGCGCGTAAAGTAGCAACAACCGAAGCGTCTGTTATGGTGCTTGGCCCTAGTGGCTCAGGTAAAGAAGTGTTAGCGCAATATGTTCATAGTAATTCTCCAAGAGCACAACAACCTTTTGTTGCTATTAACTGTGCGGCGATCCCTGAAAATATGCTTGAAGCAACGTTGTTTGGGTATGAAAAAGGCGCTTTTACGGGGGCAATTCAAGCTTGTCCAGGCAAGTTTGAACAAGCGCAAGGGGGAACTATTCTGCTTGACGAAATAACCGAGATGGATTTAGGACTACAAGCTAAAATTTTACGCGTATTACAAGAACGAGAAGTAGAACGCTTAGGCGGTAGAAAAACCATAAATTTAGATGTACGCGTGATTGCAACCAGTAACCGTAATCTTAAAGAAGCGGTAAGTAAAGGTGATTTTAGAGAAGATTTATATTATCGCTTGAATGTTTTCCCGTTAACTTGGTTACCGTTAGTTCAACGCCCAGATGATATTCTCCCCTTGGCACAGCATTTGGTGACGAGTTATTGTCAAAAAAATGGTGAAAAAATTGCAGAGTTTACTCCTGCGGCTCGTAGCAAACTAAACGCCTATAGTTGGCCGGGTAATGTACGCGAACTGGATAATGTAATACAAAGAGCATTAATACTGAACTCTAATCAAGTGATTGATGCAAGTGATTTGATGATTGAAAATTTTGAAACTTCAAATGTTAATGAAGCTGAAAAAGTAGTCGCACCTGATGATAAATTAGGAAGTGAGTTAAAACTGCAAGAACATCAAATAATACTTGATACCTTACAAGCCTGTCATGGCAGTAGAAAAGCGGTAGCCGAACGTTTAGGCATTAGCCCGCGAACATTACGCTATAAAATAGCCAGAATGCGTGATTCAGGTATTAAAATACCCGCGTAACAGCAATTTCGAGTTCCCCCGTAATTATTTAACATTCATTAAAAATTCAAGCTAAAGCTGATCATAGATCACCTTTGGCTTTTTTCGTAACTCGTCACTTTTATCACTCGCCACTGTTATTGGCATCATGCTTGCACAATCACTAGTTATAGATGATTTTTATTGCCTTTTAGCAAAAAATTGACACAAGCGAGACTACTATGGACATCAAAACAAATTCTTTATTTGCACAAATGCAAAATATGTCATTACAAGCTACAGGCAATAAATTACCTGCAGTTGGTGGTGATATGCAGGGTACGTCTGGTGTTAACCCTGTTGGAAACATCAACCCATCAAGTAATAATTTTGGCGATTTATTAACAGATGCTTTAAAAACGGTTAATGAGTTACAACAAGAAGCTGGTGGAAAAAAAATGGCATTTATAATGGGTGATCGTAATGTTACCTTAAGTGAAGTGATGATTGCTTCGTCAAAATCTGGTGTCGCGATGGAGGCTGCAGTACAAGTTCGTAATAAGTTTGTTGAAGCGTATAAAGAAATAATGAGCATGCCAGTATAAAAAGTTACGAGTTAATAGTAGCGAGTTACGAAAAGAACAAAAATCTGAATTAATTAGAAAACTAAAGTAGTAAGCGGAGAAGTTAAGTGGCTGATACAAATTCAATGGTAGCAACTGATGGTGGTAGCTCAATGATTGCCAATGATTCTGGTGATGATAATGCTATGGAGGAAAAGAAGTCAGGCTTTTCGGCTACGTTAGGCAATGCAGATATGCTGCGTCAAATTACGTTAGTGGTTGCATTATCTATCTGTTTGGCTATTGCTGTGTTCGTTATTATTCTTGCTAATGAACCTGAATATCGCTTTTTATCTAAACAACCAACAGAACAACTGATTAAAACAATGGATTTTCTTGATGCGAATGAAGTGGGATATCGTCAAGAAAACAACACACTCTCTGTGCCAATTGATGAATATCAAGCGATAAAACTGTTGTTAGCTCGTGAAGGTTTAACAAGTGAACCATCACAAGGCGAAGATATTGTAATGAAAGATATGGGCTTTGGTGTTAGCCAACGTGTAGAGCGTGAACGCTTAAAGTATGGTCGAGAACAACGTGTAGCCAAAACGATAGAGCAATTACAAAGTATTTCGCGTGCTAAGGTTTTACTCGCTATACCCAGAGAAAATATTTTTGCTCGCCGAGAGAAAAATCCTTCGGCAACCGTTGTGCTCACCCTGCAACGCGGACGATTACTCTCTGCTGAAGAAGTCGATGCCGTTGTTGATATTGTAGCTTCTGCGGTACAAGGGTTAAGCCCGAACCGTGTTACCGTAACGGATCAAAATGGACGATTATTAAACTCAGGTAGTCAAAATTCAATTTCTGCTCGTTCACGAAATGAGCTTGATATTGAGCAAAAACGTGAACAAGAATATATGGATAAAATTGACAATATCCTGATACCCGTTGTAGGTTTGGGAAATTACACTGCACAGGTTGATGTTGCCATGGACTTTACCAATGTGGAAGAAACAGCTCGTCGTTATAATTCAGATCTACCCGCACTTCGTAGTGAAATGAAAGTAGAAAATAGTAACATTGGCGGTGCATTAGGAGGTATTCCAGGTGCATTAACCAACCAACCGCCACTTGAATCGAGCATACCTGAAAATGCATTAGGCCAACAGAAAAAAGCGATGCCAAGTAGAAAGCATACCGAGTCAACCAAAAACTATGAACTTGATGAAGCCATTAGCCATACTAAGCAGCAAACAGGTGTTATTCGCAGGGTGAGTGTTTCTGTTGCCCTTGATTATGTTAATGGTGCAGTGCCAACGACTGTACCTAATCCCGACTCCGAAGCTCAAGTTGCGGTAGCGAAAGAGCCAAGAAATGTTACTGAAATGGCTGCAATTCGTCGGTTACTGCAAGGGAGTATTGGTTTTGATTTACAACGAGGTGATGTGCTAGAAGTTATTACTATTCCATTTACACGCTCTGATTTTGGCCCCGTTATAGAAGTGCCCATGTGGGAACAGCCTTGGTTTTTGAAGTTGCTAAAACTAGTGATGGCAGCATTAGTTATTATTGTTTTAATTGTGGCTGTTGTTCGTCCAATGTTGAAACGCTTAATTTACCCTGATAGAACACCAGAAGATTATGGTGACAAGTCGCTTGATAGCCATATAGACTTGGGTGATGAAACGATGGATATGCTAACGTCAGATTTTGATGCTGGCAATGTTGGTTTTGCAGCCGATGGTAGCTTACAATTACCTGATCTTCACCGTGATGAAGATGTATTAAAAGCGGTTCGAGCTTTAGTCGCTAATGAACCAGAATTATCGTCGCAAGTAGTTAAAAGTTGGTTGAACGAAGATGAGTGATGAAACACAAGTAGGCGGAGAACTTGCCGCCGCATCATCAGGCTTTGATGTTAATAAATTAGAAGGCGCTGAAAAGGCGGCCATTCTATTGTTAAGCTTATCTGAAGAAGATGCTGCACAAATATTAAAACATTTAGAGCCAAAACAAGTACAGAAAGTAGGTACTGTTATGGCGGCAATGGAAGATTTTACTCAAGAAAAAATCACTGCGGTTCATAAGCAATTTATTCATGAAATTCAAAACTTCTCAACGATTGGTTTCCAAAGTGAAGACTTTGTGCGCAGAGCATTAACGGCTGCTTTAGGTGAAGATAAAGCGGGCAACTTAATTGATCAAATTGTGATGGGTGGTGCATCAAAAGGTTTAGATTCTTTGAAATGGATGGATTCTAAACAAGTGGCTAATATTATTCGAAATGAACATCCTCAAATTCAAACTATTGTACTTTCCTATTTAGCGCCAGAGCAATCGGCTGAAATTATGAGTCAGTTTACTGATAAAGTACGCTTAGATTTAATGATGCGCATTGCTAACTTAGAAGAAGTACAACCTGCAGCACTACAAGAATTAAATGAAATCATGGAGAAACAGTTTGCCGGACAAGCCGGTGCTCAAGCAGCCAAAATGGGCGGCTTGAAAGCTGCGGCTGACATCATGAACTACTTAGACACAAATGTTGAAGGTATATTGATGGACGCTTTGCGTGAAAATGATGAAGAAATGAGTCAGCAAATTCAAGATTTAATGTTTGTTTTTGAAAACTTAGTTGATGTTGACGATCGCGGTATGCAAGCCATTTTGCGAGAAGTTGAACAAGACGCGCTAATGAAAGCAATTAAAGGTGCGGATGAAGCGCTTAAAGAGAAATTCCTTAGTAATATGTCTAAACGTGCTGCAGAAATGTTAGCGGATGATCTTGAAGCAATGGGGCCTGTACGTATTAGTGAAGTAGAAGCAGCACAAAAAGAAATTCTTGCTGCTGCCCGCCGATTATCTGACGCAGGTGAAATTATGCTTGGTGGCGGTGGCGGTGATGAGTTCTTATAATTTAGCAAATTAAACAGCAGCCTAGAGAAGTTAAATGAATAAAACACCAGCACACATTATAAAAGCAAATAAATCAGAAGAACTAAATGTTTGGTCTTATCCTGATGTGCAAGCAACTCAGAATAAAGAACAAGCAAGCCATACCAATGCTTTTGGGAAAAAACGTACTTGGCATTATGAGCCTCCAGAAGAGGAAATTATTGAGCCAGTGCCGCTTACTGCCCAAGAAATTGAAGAAATAAGACAAGCCGCTCAAGAGGAAGGTTTTGGCCAAGGTAAAGAAGAAGGTTTTGCTAAAGGTTATGAAGAAGGTAAAGCACAAGGTAAAGCAGAAGGAACTGTTCAAGGCATTGAAGCAGGCACAGAGCAAGGTTTAGCGCAAGGCAAAGAAACTATTGAGGCGTTAAGTGAAAACTGGAAAAGCTTAATTGAGCAACTTGATAAACCCTTGGCAAGTGTTGAGAAAAATGTAGAAGAGCAGTTATTAAACTTAGTGGTACAATTAACTGAAGCAGTTGTATTACAAGAAGCTAGAACTAACCCTGACATTTTAATGGCGGCCATTAATACGGGTATTAAAGCCTTACCTAGTAATGAAGCGAATACCCAAATATACCTAAACCCTGATGACATTAAACAAGTTGAACAACAATTTGGCGCACAGCATATCAAAGAAAGTGGTTGGAAATTATTACCAGCTCCCCAATTAAGTGCTGGCAGCTGTCAAATTGAAAACAGTACATCCAATATTGATTTACAGATGAAGTCTCGTTTAAAGCAAGTGTTGGAGTCTTTTTTGCAGGATGCTTTGCATCAATAATTTTTTTGACCCTTCCTTCGACCCATCGACTAGCTTCCTTCGACAAGCTCAGGACGAACGAAGGGGCAAGCGGCTCAGGACGAACGGAGGGCTTCCTTCTACAAGCTCAGGACGAACGAAGGGGTAACGGCTCAGGAAGGACGGAGGTGCAAGCGGCACAAGATGTTTTTTCTCCTTCACCCGTTCATACCGATACTGAACGCAAGTCCCCCGTTCATACAGAACGCGAGTCCCCCCGTTCATACTGAGCGCGAGGAACGAGCAGTCGAAGTATCGAAGTATAAAAGTATAAAAGCACCAAAGTATTAGCGTAAATTTAGAAATAAGGTAAACCATGGTAGACAGCATACGTATCAGCGACAGATTAAAAAACAGCCAAAACTTTATTCATCCGTTTAAAGAGCCTGTTGCTGGGCGTTTGGTACGTGTTGTTGGTCTAACCTTGGAAGCCGTTGGTGTTAAAGCACATATTGGTAGTCAATGCATAGTTGAAACCACTCAAGGTGATTTACTCGCAGAAGTGGTTGGTTTTGCCCAAGACATCACCTATTTAATGCCTGAAGAAAGTTTACGAGGTGTATTGCCTGGCGCTAGGGTTTTGCCTATATCAACGAAGCTGCATTTACCGCTATCAATGAATTTACTAGGTCGAGTGATTAATGGCATAGGTAAACCCCTTGATGGTAAAGGCCCTATTAGTACAGATGAAAAATATAAAATAGACAACAGCCCAATAAACCCTTTATCACGCAGGGCAATTACCGAGCCGCTTGATGTGGGTGTACGCTCCATTAATAGTTTTATCACCGTTGGTAAAGGTCAACGAATGGGACTGTTTGCTGGCTCTGGTGTTGGTAAAAGTGTGCTAATGGGCATGATGACACGAGGAACAACCGCTGATGTTATTGTGGTTGGTTTAGTTGGCGAACGTGGTAGAGAAGTTAAAGAATTTATTGAAGAAATTTTAGGTGAAGAAGGGCTAGCTCGTTCGGTAGTTGTTGCTGCGCCAGCTGATAATTCACCCTTAATGCGTTTAAAAGGGTGTGAAAGCGCGGTTCAAATTAGTGAGTATTTTCGTGATCAAGGGCTTAATGTGTTACTACTTTTAGACTCATTAACGCGATACGCACAAGCACAACGAGAAATTGCGTTAGCGGTGGGAGAGCCACCAGCAACGAAAGGATATCCACCGTCAGTTTTTTCAAAACTACCACAACTTGTTGAGCGTGCCGGTAACGGTGGAGAAGGACAGGGCTCAATCACGGCTTTTTATACCGTATTAACTGAAGGGGATGATCTTCAAGACCCTATTGCAGATGCAGCACGTGCTATTTTAGATGGTCATATTGTTTTATCGCGAGAACTCGCTGATGCAGGACATTACCCTGCGGTTGATATCGAAGGCTCTATTTCTCGAGTAATGCCGATGGTAACTAGCAGTGAGCATCAAAACCTTGCCCGTCAACTCAAGCAAATTTATTCACTGTATCAACAAAATAAAGATCTTATAGCGATTGGTGCTTACACCAGGGGTAATGATCCTAGGATTGATCAAGCGATTAATGTATTACCGGTTATTAATTTCTTTTTACAGCAACAAATGCAAGAAGTTATACCTTATGAACAAAGCATAAAACAGTTGCAAGAAATTATCGCTGCAGCAACAGCCAATAGCCAAAATCCAAATATTCCAGCGTAAATACTTAGGCATATAAAACGCTCAAACACCTTAAGGAAAAATCATTATGGCTACGAATAATAACAAACAACTTGAAACCTTATTAAAGTTTGAACAACGAAAAGAAGAGCAAGCGGCCAATACTTTGCGTAATGCTGAAAATGATTATCAGCAGAATTTCATTCGCTTACAAAGTGTTGCAGATTATCGATTAGAGTACATGTCGAGATTAAGCCAGCGTTCAATGCTTGGTGTAGATAGTGCTACTTACAACCATTATCACGCTTTTATTAGTAAGCTTGACTATGCATCAGAACAAGTAAAAATTGCTATGCACCAAGCTAAAGCGTTAGTTGAGCAGAGTAAGCAACTGTGGATAAAGCAAAGAAGAAAAGTTCAAGCGGTTGAAATGTTAACAGCTAAACGTAATGTTGCTTTAATGAAAATAGAAAACAAAAAAGAACAAAGCATGTTTGATGAAATTGCTACTCAGCAGTTTTTACGTCGTAAATCGAGTTATTAGTTTAAAGGTATTAACCTTCCCTTATTTAAGTAAGTTTTATAATGTGACACTGGAATGATTATTGCTTGTTTTAAAATGTTAGGAGAATATCCTTCTACTTTATATTTAAATTATTATCGATTTTAACGATTGGAAATATTATGCAACAACTCAATGTTTTACCTATTAAGGTATCACCAAATATCGAAATTAAAGACGATGCAACCGCTTTCACTTCTCCCGCATCAAAGGATGATTTCTCACAGTATATTGAGTCACATCTAGCTAAAAGTAAGGATGTTGATGATATTAGTGATGCTAAAAATAAAGGTTTTAACGAAAGCATTAACACTAAAATAGATAAAATTTCTGCTGATCAAAAAAATCTGAAAACCGATAGTCAAACTCAAAACAGTGCTGAGAAATTACAAGCTTTAGCTGCTGAAAATGACTCGGTAAAAGATGTGCAAGAAGTTGCCGCTGCCGGCAGAAAAGATGAAACTGAATCAAATAAAGTAAAAACTGATGGAGCGGATCAAACTGTTGATGAGTCAGAATTATTGATGTCTTTTTTAACAAAAGCTGATAACACCTTAATTGACAAAAACTCTGTTGGCATAGGCTCCGTTGAAGGAATAAAGCTTGGCACAATGTATGAGGAACAAAAAGCGTCTGAAGAACAAAAAGTAAAAAATGAAGCGTATTTATTATTGAAATCGAGCGACTTAGTTGCTGACTTATCAGGTGTTGCTAAGGCAATAATCTCAAGATCAGAAACTGAATCAGAAGATATCTCTGAGCAAGAAAAGCAAGAAAAAGCGCTTAATTTAACGATAGCCTCGGCTAAAAACACCAAAACAAATACTGATATTAATCAGCTAATTGCAGAGCCATTAATTGACAGTAATGGTTTGACAGAAAAGAACGTAGTCGCGGATAAACCGGTCAACGAAAAGAGTGAAAAATCAACTCAAGACAATAGTTTTAGCCAGCAGTTAAATTCAGCTAACGTGGATGAAAAAGGCTCTGATGAAAGTACCAGCGAAAATCAGAAGTCGGTTGAGTTAGTTCAAAATGATCGTCCTCAACCATCTGTTATAAGGGATATAGACCCTAAGATATCAAACCAAATTGTTGTGGATAGTGAAAAAGCAGTTAATCAACAAAGTCAAAAAGAGCTTAGTCAGCAAGCGGTAATGTCAGCGAGCAACAATATTGACTCGAGTAATGTTCAGCTCTCTGAAAAATCACCAATATCACCAAAATCAATAATAAGTAGCCAAGCAATAACTAACACTCAACCTTCCCTTGAGGCTGAGTTAAAGGTGAATGAGCAAATTGCAAAATTAATACAAAATGAAAAGGGTATTACAAAACTAGACGCGAATTTAACTTCGGCTATTTCTGTTGCTCAAAGCTTTGCTGTCCAAGATATGAATAAAAACTTATCTACGGCAAACTTATCTGCGGCAAGTTTAGGACAAGCTGTCGCTGAATCTTTAGTCAAAGAAAGTAGTTTGGCTGAATCGACAGCTCAATTAAATGCTAAATCAGTTGAGAACTTAGTTGAACAAAGTAAAGGGTTGGGTGCAGTTGAAAATAAAGAGGTTAGTGCCAAAGTGCTTTCTAAAACCACTGCTGATTTTTCTATTAATGGTAGCTTTATAGATTCAACGGGCAGGGCAACGCAGGCCGATTATGATAGAGTAGATCAACAGTCAGCTGAAATATTTAATCTCACAGGAAGCGCTGATGTTTCACAAACTCAAAAAACTAACCCACAACTGCACAACGAAACTATTGCCATTTTTAGAAAAGATTTTGCTGATGCTGTAAAAGATAAAGTCATGCTAATGATTTCACAAAAGTTACAGCAGTTTGATATTACGCTTGATCCACCCGAATTAGGAAACATGCAAGTGAGAGTTAACTTGCAAGGAGAGCAAGCGACGGTTAATTTTGTTGTTCAAAATCAGCAAGCTAAAGAAGCGCTTGAACAAAATATGCAGAAATTAAGAGATTCGTTAGCGGAACAAGGCGTTGATGTTGGTGAGGCGAATGTTGAACAACAGTCAGAGCAATCATGCAATGACGAGAATAAGGAAGACAATGTAGGCGATAGTTATCTCAATTCAACGACAAATACAGCTGATGCGAGTGATGTTATTGAGCATAGTTTATCAGCAAGTATGGTTAATTCTTCAACAACGGCCGTTGATTATTATGCTTAAGTCATTTAATTGCTGATAAATCAGGCTAAATATCACTAAGTTGATGAAACACGTTGGCTAGAGAGCTATTCAAGGATATAGTTTAACAATTATTATTAAGAAAAAAATTTAAGGCAACTCATGGCTGAAGAAAAGGGTAAAGCAGAGGGAAACGAAGCTGATTTAGCAATAGATGGTGGCGGCAAAAAGAAAAAAATGATCATCATCATTATCGCTGTAGTGGTTTTACTTGCCGGTGGCGGTGGAGCATATTTCTTTTTTATGGGCGGCGATAGTGGCTCAACTGTAGCGCAAGTTAATTCAGGTGAAGGTGAATCTTCTGGTGATAGCAGCAAAGGTGCTCAAGACAAAAGTGCTAAAGTAGGTACCGCACTTTATGTTCCAATGCCTAGACCATTTCGTTTTAATGCTCCTGGCTCTGCTCGAGATCGTTTTGTTGAAATCCGCGTGCAATTATTGGTTCGAGGTGGCGACAATGAAGAAAATGCTAAAATGAATATTCCTTTAATTGAGAGCACGTTATTAACTATTTTTTCACAAGCTAATGCTGATGATCTAGCAACGAGTGTTGGTAAAGACGTATTAAAGCAACAATCTCTTACTGCTGTACAAATGGTGATGAAAGACCTTGAAGGAAATGAAACTGTTGAGAAAGTATTGTTTACCGGCTTTGTCATGCAATAAATAACGCAATAAAGAATGCAATAAACGTTTCCGGTAACGAGTTTGCAGTTTTGAAGATAAGCAGACAAGTACGATGTACTGTGTAGATTGGAATTTATTCCAACTAAAATCTTTAAATTTTGAAGGAAAGTTTCGATCTTCGAGTTTATAGTTTCGAGGTTATAGTTTCGAAGAATAATGATCGATGAACGTGTTTTTTGGCATGTATTTTAACCAAGCTAACATAAGCTAACATAAGCGAAAAAGAGAATTACGTGTGAGTGATTTATTATCCCAAGACGAAATTGATGCGCTTTTACATGGTGTTGATGATGTTGAAGAAGAATATGTAGCTGAGGATTCTGCCGACGGAGAAGGCGGTGATTCTGACTATGATTTTTCTTCACAAGATCGTATCGTTCGTGGTCGTATGCCAACCTTGGAAATGGTTAACGAACGTTTTGCTCGTCATATGCGTATCAGCTTATTTAACATGATGCGCAGAACCGCAGAAGTATCGATAAACGGTATTCAAATGATCAAATTTGGTGAGTATATTCACACTTTGTTTGTTCCAACTAGTTTAAATATGGTGCGTTTTCGCCCATTAAAAGGCACTGGCCTTATTACGATGGAAGCGCGTTTAGTCTTTATTTTAGTTGATAATTTTTTTGGTGGTGACGGTAGATATCACGCTAAAATTGAAGGTCGAGAGTTTACCCCCACCGAGCGTCGAATAATTCAAATGCTATTAAAATTAATATTTGAAGATTATAAAGAAGCTTGGTCTCCGGTGATGGATGTTTCTTTTGAATATCTGGACTCTGAAGTTAATCCGTCAATGGCGAATATAGTGAGCCCAACAGAAGTGGTGGTAATCAGCTCTTTTCACATCGAACTTGATGGTGGTGGTGGCGATTTCCATATTGCTTTACCTTACTCAATGCTTGAGCCTATTCGTGAATTGCTCGATGCGGGTGTACAAAGTGATAAAGAAGATACTGATATGCGCTGGTCTAAGGCGCTTCGTGATGAGATTATGGATGTATCTGTTGCGCTCAGCACTAAGTTTTTAGAAGTGAAATTGCCCTTAAGTCAGGTAATGGAATTACAAGCAGGTGATATAATTCCTATAGAAATGCCTGAACATATCACGGTGTTAATTGAAAACTTACCTACTTTTAGAGCCAAGTTAGGACGTAGTAGAGAAAATATAGCGTTGAAAATTGAAGAAAAAATAAAACGTCCAGAATCAGTTAAGTCAGAATTAACTATTTTAACCAAAGGTGGTAAACGCCTTGACAGCGATGCAGAGCTTGAGCTGTTAGAAGACGACTTATAATACCTAGCGGGTATAGAACATTCAGGTATAGAACATTAATCGTAAAGAATTGAAAATTGAGGCAAGCGGTATGAGTAATGACAATGATGAAGATCTAAGTATGTGGGATGAGGCGTTAGATGAACAAGCTGAAGCCTCTAGCCAAGCTGAAGCCGTTGAGCTAGAAGAGCTAACGGAAGACGTGTCGCCAATAAGCGGTGAAGAAAAACGTAAACTTGATACCATATTAGATATTCCAGTGACTATCTCAATGGAAGTTGGTCGCAGCAATATCAGTATCAGAAATTTATTACAGCTTAACCAAGGCTCTGTAGTAGAGCTTGACCGCGTAGCAGGTGAAGCGTTAGATGTTTTAATTAATGGTACGCTTATCGCTCATGGTGAAGTAGTTGTTGTTAACGACAAATTTGGTATTCGCTTAACGGATGTTATTAGCCAAATAGAACGAATTAAAAAATTAAAATAATGACAAAAATTTTAGCTTTTATTTTTTGGCTTTTTTTATGTGTGTTAGCACCACTTTCTTTTGCTCAACAAAGTGACTCCTTAACGGCAGAGAAAACGCCGCAAGTGGGTAAGCATGTTATGGCAAACATGAATGCAAGCAGCATGATTTTGTCTTTATTAATGGTGTTAGCGCTAATTATTATCAGTGCATTAGTCTTAAAGCGCTTTAACCTTACTCAACAAAGTTCAAATCAATTAAAAGTGATTGCTAGCTTATCTTTAGGCGCAAAAGAACGCGTTGTTGTAGTACAAATAGGTGAACAACAATTGGTTTTAGGTGTTAGTCCACAGCAAATATCTTTACTGAAAAATTTAGAGACGCCTATTGATATTCAAGCGGGTAAGCCGTTAGCATTGTCTACCAATGTATTGTCTTTTTTACAGAAAAACAGTAAAACCGAAAAAGATAGTAAAACAAAGACAGATAGCAAAACAGAAACTGATAGCAATACAGCTACAAGCGAAACAAATATCAACAAATAAGTAACAAATAAGTGACTATGAAAAAAATTGTCTGGTTAGTTTTATTCACATTGTTAGCATCTACGTTAACTTTTGGCGCTTTTGCTGCTGATGATTTATCAATGTCTGCTTTAACATTGACAACGAATGCTGATGGTTCGCAAGAATATTCAGTAACATTGCAAATTTTAATGTTTATGACGGCGCTAAGTTTTATACCTGCCGCTGTTATCATGATGACATCTTTCACCCGTATTGTTGTGGTGATGGCCATATTACGACAAGCCTTTGGTTTACAGCAAACCCCTTCTAATCAAGTTATTATTGGTTTAACCCTCTTTATGACACTGTTCATTATGACACCCGTTTATAATCAAATTAATGAAGTGGCGATTCAACCTTATTTATCAGATAAGTTAACCTCAGTAGAAGCGATTGATAAAGGCAAAGTGCCATTGCGTGCCTTTATGCTTGAGCAAACTAGGCTGAAAGATTTAGACACTTTAGCGTCAATGGCAGGCCTTGAAGTAGTTGATAAACCAACTGATTTACCTATGACCGTTATTATTCCTGCTTTTATTATTAGTGAGTTGAAAACAGCCTTTCAAATAGGTTTTATATTATTTATTCCATTTTTGATCATCGACTTAGTTGTAGCGAGTATTTTAATGGCTATGGGTATGATGATGTTATCGCCCATGATTGTCTCGTTACCGTTTAAGTTAATGTTGTTTGTGTTAGTTGATGGCTGGAATTTAGTGATCGGTACTATCGCCACGAGCTACGGTTTAGGTAATTGAGAATACTAAAACAAGACAGTACAAAAGAAAACAAGAGAGCATAAGATGGGACCAGAAGTCTTTGTAGACATATTAAGAGATGCTTTGCTGCTAGTGATTATGCTAGTGAGTGCTGTTATTTTACCTAGCTTATTTGTTGGCTTGTTGGTGGCTATTTTTCAGGCGGCTACGTCAATTAATGAACAAACCTTAAGTTTTTTACCTCGCCTAATTGTCACGCTGCTCGCGCTTGTTTACGGCGGTCATTGGGGGGTACAAAAGCTGATGGATTATACCTTCAGACTCGTTGCTAGTATTCCAAGCGTAGTCGGCTGATGGAGTTTACCGAGTCAGTTGTTAATCAATATCTGGCTGATTTTATTTTGCCCTTTACCCGCATTGCCGCTTTAGTGATGATGATGATTGGTTTCGGCGCTCGTACTATTCCTACCCGTGTTAAACTTTTTTTATGTGTAACGCTAACGTTAGCGGTTATGCCAGCCATTCCTCCCACGAAAATTGAACAGCTTTTATCTTTTACTACCTTTTTAATGATAGGGCAGCAAACACTTATTGGTATTAGCTTAGGTTTTGTGACTGTTATGGTGGTTAATACGTTTACCTTGGCAGGTCAAATTATTGCGATGCAATCAGGCTTAGGTTTTGCTTCATTAGTAGACCCTGCCAGTGGCATGAACGTACCTGCCGTAGGGCAGTTTTTCTTAATATTATCAACCTTACTTTTTTGGACTATGGACGGTCATTTAGCTTACCTGCAGTTTATAGTGGCAAGCTTTGACACCATGCCTATTGGCAATGAACACTTTGCTAGCATTAAGTATAAAGAAATAGTTTTATGGGGAGGATGGATGTTTGCGACGGCTTTATCACTTGCGCTAGCGCCGTTAACCGCCATGTTATTAATTAATTTTTCTTTTGGTGTTATGACACGAGCAGCACCCCAGCTTAATATTTTTGCCATAGGTTTTCCAATTACTATGATGGCTGGCTTGTTAATTATGTGGTTAACCTTTGGTAATTTTCTTACCCATTTTGAACTACAGTGGCAACGAGCCCTTGATTTAAGTTGTTACTTAATTAATTGCAAGGCAACTTGATTGAAGCTGCTTTTTTAAAGGTATCTTGTCTAAGAGTAAAAAACTATGGCTGAGTCAGACAGTGGTGAAAAAACAGAAGAGCCAACGGCGAAAAAACTCACCGATGCACGAAAAAAAGGTCAAATAGCTCGCTCTAAAGATTTAGGCACCATGTTTGTATTAGTTGGTAGTGCTTTCGCCATGATGGTAATGGGTAATGCTTTGGTGGAAGCTTTGTCAACCATGATGAAACGTTTATTGTCACTGAGTCGTAGAGAAGTAATGGACGTCCATGCTTTAATGAGTGTTGTTGCCAGTAGCATAAGTACGATCATTTTTCCAATGTTAGCTATTTTTTTTATCATAATGATAGCCGCTTTTATAGGCAATACCATGCTCGGAGGCATGGCTTTTTCTTGGGAAGCTATGGCACCTAAAGCTAGTCGTCTTTCTCCCCTTGAAGGTTTTAAACGTATGTTTGGGGTGCAAGCCGCTGTTGAATTATTGAAATCTATTCTAAAATTCTTCGTGGTTTTTATCGTTGCTTTTTCGCTACTTAGTGGACTTTTTGAGCAAATTTTAGGTTTGAGCCTAGAAGCTATTCCTTTAAATTTTGGCCATGCAGTTAATATGTTGCTGTGGATGTTTTTAGCTTTAGCATTATCTATTGGTATTATTGCGGTTATTGATGCGCCTTATCAGGTGTGGAACCACACTCGTCAACTGAAAATGACTAAACAAGAAATCAAAGATGAAAATAAAAACACCGAAGGTAACCCTGAAATTAAAGGGCGAATAAAGCAAACGCAATACGAAATGTCTCAGCGAAGAATGATGAGCGAAGTACCTAATTCTGATGTTGTTATCACCAACCCGACCCATTATAGTATTGCCTTAAAATATGATCCTAATGTTGGCGGTGCACCTCAACTTGTTGCTAAAGGCATAGATGAAATGGCTATGCACATCCGCACCATTGCTAAAGAAAATGGTGTTGAAATTGTTCAGTCTGCGGCACTAGCAAGATCCCTGTATTATACCTCAGAGGTTAACCAAGATATTCCAGAAGAATTATATGCTGCTGTAGCGCAGGTGCTTGCTTTTATTTTTCAACTTAATGAGCATAAAAAAGGCCGAGCTAAAAAACCTATTCCTGTCGCTAAAACCCTTCCAATTCCTGAAGAATATAAATACTAACCGAAGTTGCGAATAAGAAAGGTATCGAGCAAAAAAGTATCGAGTTTCGCGCTTGGTAAGTGTTTTTTCGCTACTCGCAGCTTCTCTTTCTCGAAACTTCTCTTTCTGGTATAGCTTTTGCAATTTCATAGTTAGCGTCAAAAAATTATCATAAAGAGCAAGCTGTATCAAATGCAATTAATCGCCTATTTTAATCAGTTCGACAAGAAAAAATTATCTCATCTTTCGGGTGTAGGTACTCCTATATTAGTGATGGCAGCATTAGGCATGGTTATTCTACCTATGCCAGCTTGGCTGCTTGATGTACTGTTCTCATTTAATATAGCGTTATCTTTAGTTGTTTTATTAATTACCGTCTACACCCTTAAACCGCTAGAGTTTGGCTCATTTCCTTCGGTTATTCTTATAGCAACCATTTTACGTTTAGCGCTTAATGTTGCCAGTACTCGGATTGTTTTGCTTGAAGGACATGAGGGAACTGATGCAGCGGGTAAAGTTATTGAAGCCTTTGGCTCTGTTGTTATTGGCGGTAATTATGCCGTTGGTTTAGTAGTGTTTTTGATTTTAATTATTATCAATTTTGTCGTTGTCACTAAAGGTGCAGGGCGTATTGCAGAAGTCACTGCGCGTTTTACGCTTGATGCAATGCCAGGCAAACAAATGGCGATTGATGCAGATTTAAATGCCGGTTTTATTAATGCAGAGCAAGCAAGAGAGCGCCGCATTGAAGTAACAAGTGAAGCTGATTTTTATGGTTCTATGGATGGTGCTAGTAAGTTTGTTAAAGGCGATGCTATTGCTGGTATTTTGATTTTGTTTATTAACATTGTTGGTGGCCTAGTTATCGGTATGGTACAACACGACCTTAGCTTTGATAGTGCGGTTGAAATTTATACCCTGCTAACTATTGGTGACGGTTTAGTGGCACAAATTCCAGGTTTGCTGTTATCTGTTGCTACAGCGATAGTCGTTACGCGTCAAAATACTTCCCAAGATATGGGTGAGCAAGTTAGTAGCCAGCTAGGTCAAGCGAAATCACTTTATATCGCTGCGGGGGTTATGTTTGTAATGGGTGTTATACCCGGTATGCCACACTTTGTCTTTTTATTATTTGCGGCAGTGATAGGAGCTGTAGCTTATTTTGGTAGTAAAAATAAAGTAACAAAAGCGTTAGAATTAGAGAAAATAGCGGAAGAAGCGCAAGTACAAAGCCAACAAAAAGAAGACGATATTAAAGAACTTAGCTGGGATGACGTTAACCATGTCGATGTTATTGGGTTAGAAATAGGCTATCGCTTAATTCCGTTAGTAGACAAAGCTCAAGGAGGGGAATTGCTAAGCAGGATTAAAGGCGTTCGCAAAAAATTGTCTCAAGAGTTTGGTTTTTTAGTGCCAGCGGTACATATTCGTGACAACCTAGACTTAGATCCTAACAGTTACCAAATATCTTTAATGGGTGTAACCATTGGTAGTGCGGAAATTCGCCATGATCAAGAGTTAGCAATTAATCCAGGGCAAGTTTTTGGCAAATTGGATGGTGTGGCGACTAAAGATCCCGCTTTTGGCTTAGATGCCGTTTGGATAAACCAAAACCAACGAGAGCAAGCGCAAACGTTAGGTTATACCGTTGTTGACTCAGCTACTGTACTAGCAACCCATTTAAGCCAAATATTAACCAATAATGCTTCCCAATTATTAGGCCACGAAGAAGTACAAAATTTACTCGATATGTTAGCTAAAACGTATCCAAAGCTTGTTGAAGGTTTTATTCCTGACACGTTAACACTTGGCACCGTTGTTAAAGTATTGCAAAGTTTAATGAATGAAGGTGTTGCTGTGCGTGATATGCGCTCAATTATACAAACCCTTGTTGAATACGGACCCAAGAGTCAAGATGCTGAAGTGCTAACAGCAGCGGTGAGAATTAGTTTACGAAAATTTATTATTCAAGATCTTGTTGGCTCAACCCCAGAAGTACCTGTCATAACCTTGGCGCCTGAATTGGAACAAATGTTGCATCAGTCAATGCAAATGGCTGGAGATGATGGCGCAGGTATTGAACCTGGTTTAGCAGAACGCTTGCAAAAATCATTAACTGAGGGCGCACAAAAGCAGGAGTTAGCGGGTGATACACCAATATTGTTAACCTCTGGTATTTTACGATCCGTGTTAGCTAAATTTGTAAAATACACCATACCGGGATTAAGAGTAATTTCTTATCAAGAAATACCTGACGATAAACAAATTAAAATTGTAAGTGCCATCGGGCAGTAAAGAAAAGTAACGAGCAAGACAAGTAATTAGCAAGACAAGTAGCGAAAAAATATCTTCGTAACTCTAAACTTTTAACTTGAGACTTTCAGCTCGTAACTAAAAGAGGAATTAACTGTGAAAATTAGACGTTTTGTTGGCAAAGATATGCGTAGCGCATTAGCACAAATAAAAGATGAATTAGGCGTAGATGCAGTTATTATGTCTAATAAAAAAATTCCCGAGGGCGTTGAGTTAATGGCAGCTGTTGATTATAGCCAATCAGTACCGCAAGCAAGTGCAACTCATCAACAAGCTCATCAAGATAATCAAGAGCATGAGAGCCGCCGTGAAATATCAAATGATAGGGTTAGCATTGCCAATACTGCTCCTTCAGTGTCAAATGAAACAGTTAATGAAATCGCTAACAATAATAACTTAGCTGTAAGCGCTACTATGCCTGCTGATAGCTTATCTGCTTTATTAAACAGACAAGTTCAGCATCATTCAGCAACGAACAGTGCTGTGAAACACTCAAATGAACCGTTAGAGCAAAACCCTGCTCAGTCGGTTAATCAAATTTCTACTCAAGATGAAAATATTGAAGATCAATTGCGTAGCTTTACTCAACGGTTACGTTATTCAAAACCTGACGGCACTATTCCTGCGCCACAAACGGCTAATGCAGCTCAAACGGCTAATACAAACAGTCATGCTCAATATGAAGATCATATTTCGTTAGAAGCAGAGCATATGGCAATCAAAATACAGTCACAGCAGTCTGCAGAGCAGCGGGCTGAGAAAAATAGTCATGTTAGCCAACAAGATTTTGATAAAATGCAACAAGAAATGGCTTCTATTAGAAAGTTACTAGAACATCAAGTATCAGGTCTTATGTGGCAAGATATGGCGCAAAAAGAACCTCAACGTGCAGTATTGGTAAGTCGTTTATTAGCATTAGGCTTGAATGAGCAAATAGCCGATCAAATAGCGGGTTATGTGCCTTCTCAGTACCCTGAAGCAGAGGCTTGGCAACAGGCGCTTAAATTAATCGGTGAACAACTTAATACAACTCAAAATGATATTATTCATCGTGGAGGTATTGTTGCTTTAGTTGGTCCTACAGGCGTTGGAAAAACGACAACTATTGCCAAACTTGCTGCGCGTTTTGCACAAGTACATGGTCATGAACAAGTAGCATTGATCTCAACAGACACATACCGAATAGCGGGCTTTGAGCAGCTTGCTACTTATGGAAAAATAATCGGCTGCCAAGTGAAGTTAGCTAAAGATAGTCAGGCATTAGATTTATTACTTGAACAATTTTCTAAAAAGAAGCTAATTTTAATTGATACTGCAGGCATGGGACAAAGAGATATTCGTTTAGCTGAAAATTTAGCTAACCTAATCTCTAATGCTCGAGTTAGAATAAGAAATTATTTAGTGTTAGCAGCCAACAGCCAACAGCCAGTCATGCAAGAAAATGTAGAACGCTTTAAAAAAGTACCATTATCGGGTTGTATTTATACTAAACTTGATGAAAGCGTTAGTATTGGAGAAATAATTACAACTTCAATTCAAAATGGCTTGCCAATAGGTTATCTTACCGATGGTCAAAGGGTTCCTGAAGATATTAAAGTTGCCAATGCTGAAAAATTGGTTGCGCTTGCAGATAAAATGGCAACAAAGTTAGCAAATAATAATGCAGCATATGCTCAACGAACAGTAAGGCCAATGCCGATAGTTCAGGCAGTAGCTGTGTAACGGTATTTAAAATTGACGTGTTTTTATTAAAATAAAGCAGTAGTATGAGCAGTAATATAAGAAGTAATAAATGTCAGATCAAGCGAGCGGCTTAAGAAAAATGCAGGACTTAAAAAAAGTTAAAGTAGTAGCAGTTTCAGGTGGTAAAGGGGGGGTTGGTAAAACCAACGTCTCATTAAACACAGCTATTGCCCTTGGGCAGCTAGGAAAAAGGGTATTAGTATTAGATGCCGATTTGGGTTTAGCCAATGTTGATGTAATGTTAGGCTTAAGAGTAAAACGTAATCTTTCCCACGTATTATCAGGTGAATGTGAGCTTGATGACATTATTATTACCGGCCCTAGCAATATAAAAATTATTCCAGCTACTTCTGGCTCTCAATCTATGGTTGATCTAACGCCCGCTGAACATGCAGGGTTAATTCGTGCCTTTAGCGAAATGAAAACCCAGTTTGATATGCTCATTGTTGATACTGCCGCTGGTATTTCAGATATGGTACTTAGCTTTACACGCGCAGCACAAGACGTCATGTTAGTGGTATGTGATGAGCCAACCTCAATTACTGATTGTTATGCTTTAATGAAGCTTTTAAGCCGTGATCACGGCGTTTTCAAATTTAAAGTTGTAGCTAATATGGTGCGTACCCCTAAAGAAGGGCAACAATTATTTGCTAAACTAACGAAAGTTACCGATAGGTTTTTAGATGTTGCACTTGAGCTTGTTGGTGTTGTCCCATTTGATGAAAATATTCGAAAATCAGTGCGCAAGCAACAAGCCATTGTAGAAGCGTTTCCTGACTCCCCTGCGGCAATAGCATTTAAAGATTTAGCAAAGAATGTCAGTAGTTGGCCAATACCACATCAAGCATCAGGCCATTTAGAGTTTTTTATTGAACAATTACTTGATTACTAACTTTTAATTAATATTACTCGTTTGTTGAAAATAAATGAAGCGACAAATATTTTAAAACAATTTAGGTGGGAATAGTAGAAAGTGGTAAAAGCTAATGCCTATAATAATCCAATTGATAAAACAGTTTTGCTTGAACAGCACACTGTATTGGTTAAACGAATAGCGTATCATTTGTTGGCTCGACTGCCAGCAAGTGTCATTGTTGATGACTTAATTCAATCGGGTATGATCGGCTTATTTGAAGCAGCTAATAACTTTGATAGTGCTAAAGGTGCCAGCTTTGAAACTTTTGCAGGCATTCGTATTCGAGGGGCAATGCTAGATGAAATACGTCGTGGAGATTGGACACCTCGATCAGTTCATAAAAATAGCCGCATGGTTAGTGAGGCTATTAAACAGTTAGAAGCAAAACTAGGGCGTGATGTTAGTGATGTAGAAGTTGCTGAAAAGCTTGATATTTCATTAAATGAGTATCATCATATACTAAGCGATGTGAGTACAGGAAAAATACTTGGCATTGAGGACTTAGGGGTGAGTGAAGATGCGCTTAAGTTTGATGACACTTGTCATGGTGATGATCCATATCAAAGTATTGAACACCGAGCCTTTAAAAAGGGGCTAAGTGAGTGTATTAGAGCTTTACCCGAACGAGAAGCTTTAGTACTGTCTTTATATTACGATGAAGAGTTGAATTTACGTGAAATTGGTCAAGTACTAGATGTGAGTGAATCACGTGTTAGCCAAATTCACAGTCAAGCAATGCATAGATTAAAAGCTCGTATGCAATCTTGGCAAAGTTGAGTAGAATAGTAACGGTAGTAACTGCAGTAATCTATAAAAAATTTGAATGTTTAGCCGGAGGGTGCCTTGGATAAAAATATGAAAGTGCTTGTTGTTGATGACTTTTCAACAATGAGACGAATAGTGAAAAATTTGTTACGCGATTTAGGCTTTACAAACATTCAAGAAGCGGATGACGGCAGCACTGCCTTACCAATGCTTCAAAACGGTAATTTCGACTTCGTTGTTACGGATTGGAATATGCCTGGAATGCAAGGTATTGATTTGTTAAAAGCAATACGTGCAGACTCAAGTTTAGCCCACATCCCTGTACTATTAATTACAGCTGAAGCTAAAAAAGAACAAATTGTTATGGCTGCTCAAGCTGGTGTCAATGGTTATATTGTTAAACCATTTACCGCAGCAACGCTAAAAACTAAGTTAGATAAAATTTTCCAACGTCTAGGTTGATTTTTATTTAGGAGAGCTATTTAAGGCTCATTAATAAAATTTGTTAATGCTTTGGTTTACGTATTGAGGACTTTGCATGAATATGGCAATGATGGGGCGTATTTCTTTAGAACAGGCTAGATCTTTGGTTGAATTTTTAGAAGCTGATCAGCAAGAAAAAGCCGATGAGCTTATTGCTAAGATTCAAAATCCGATCAATTCTGAATTATTTGCAGAAATAGGGAAATTAACTCGCCAATTACATGATTCTTTAACGAATTTCAATCTTGATTCACGGTTGAGTGATTTAGCCACTGCGGATATTCCTGATGCGAAAGAACGTTTAAACTATGTTATCACTCGCACTGAAGAGGCGGCTAACAAAACCATGGATGCAGTAGAATCAATTTTTCCAGTGCTAGATGATATTGCAGGCCAAGTTCGTGCAGTTAATCCTGCATGGACTAAGCTGATGAATAATGAGATTGATTTAAAAGAGTTTAAAGATTTATGTGTAGATATTGATGGCTTGTTGGTAACAACAGGTAAAGAGACTACACATATTCATAGTTTAATGACCGATGTATTAATGGCACAAGATTTTCAAGACTTAACCGGACAGGTTATTCGAAAAGTTATTGATTTAGTACGTGAAGTTGAAGAAAGTTTAATTAATATGTTAACTGCCTTTGGCATTTCAGCTGTGAATGCGCGTGAAAATACAAGGCCTAAAGTAGGTGAAAACTTAGTTGAAGGGCCAATAGTTAATAAAGAAGAAAGAGACGATGTTGTTGAAGACCAAGACGATGTTGATGATCTTTTATCAAGTTTAGGGTTTTAACGGGAGCTAGTGAATGTCATTTGAAGCAGATGAAGAAATTCTACAGGACTTTTTAGTCGAAGCAGGTGAAATACTTGAATTGCTCTCAGAGCAATTAGTTGAGCTTGAAAATGATGTTGATAATGCTGAATTACTCAATGCTATTTTTCGCGGTTTTCATACAGTAAAAGGCGGTGCTGGTTTTCTTGCTTTGCATGCGCTTGTTGACGTTTGTCATGGTGCAGAAAATATCTTTGATTTACTTCGTACTGGGCAACGCACTGTTAATGCTGATTTAATGGATACTATTTTATCAGCACTTGATACTGTTAATGACATGTTTGCTTTAGTGCAAAACAGAGAGCCACTTGTCACTGCAGATGCTGGATTGTTAGCAGAATTACATCGTTTAAGTCAGCCAGATGGGCAAGAGGCTACATCAACGCCTGAAATTTCTACTCTTGAGCCTGTCGCGGCTTATCAAGAAGCAGTTTCTGATTCCAGCGATGATATGAGCGAAGACGAGTTTGAGCGCTTACTTGATGAACTACATGGCGGAGGTAGTCCTTCCTCAGTTCCAACGCCTGTTACCACAACGTCAGTGAGTGCTGATTCTGGTAATGATATTTCTGATGATGAATTTGAATCCTTATTAGATGAACTTCATGGGCAAGGTGCATTTTCTTCGGATGTTAATAGCTCGTCGACCTCTGTCTCTAATAGCTCTTCTGATGAAATTGATGATGATGAATTTGAAAAATTACTTGATGAGTTGCATGGTAAAGGCAATGCACCTAAATTAAGTGATGTAACTTCTTCTGTAATAGCACCAAGTAGTCAACCTACACCGGCTAAAGCAGTGTCACCAGCACCAACTGTTAAAGCTTCTACGCCTAATTCTCAGTCAACTTCTCAAGCTGCTAAGCCCCCAGTGGGTAAAAAAGTTACTCAACAGTCGGCCCCTCAGGGTGAAACAACAGTACGTGTTGATACTAAACGACTTGATAAAATCATGAATATGGTTGGCGAACTAGTATTGGTTAGAAATCGTTTGACCAGCTTAGGGCTAATCTCTGATGATGAAGATTTAACAAAAGCGGTATCAAACTTAGATGCGGTCACTACCGACTTGCAGGGTGCGGTAATGAAAACCCGTATGCAGCCAATCAAAAAAGTGTTTGGCCGCTTCCCCCGCGTTGTACGAGATTTAGCGCGCAGTCTTAATAAAGATATACAATTGGTGTTAGAGGGTGAAGAAACCGACTTAGATAAAAATTTGGTTGAAGCATTAGCTGATCCCTTAGTACATTTGGTTCGTAACTCAGTTGATCACGGTATTGAAGAGCCTGATATTCGTGAGGCGAAGGGAAAACCGCGACAAGGTACTGTCACTTTATCAGCTTCTCAAGAGGGTGATCATATCTTGTTAACCATTAAAGATGATGGTGCAGGTATGAATGCCGAAAAACTGAAAGATATAGCAATTGAACGAGGTGTTCTAGATATTGATTCAGCTGCAAGAATGCCAGACAAAGAAGCGTTTAGCTTGATTTTTGCACCAGGTTTTTCTACTAAAACTGAAATTTCTGAAGTGTCAGGTCGTGGCGTTGGCATGGATGTTGTTAAAACAAAAATTACTCAACTTAATGGTACCGTTGATATTGACTCAGAAATGGGTGTAGGAACTGTTTTAGAAATTAAAGTACCACTGACCTTAGCTATTTTGCCTACATTGATGGTCGTTATTGGAGAGCAAACCTTTGCCTTGCCACTTACGGCAGTAAATGAAATATTCCATTTAGATTTAACTAGCACTAATCGTGTTGACGGTCAGCTAACAATTATTGTTCGTGAAAAAGCGATACCGTTATTTTACTTAGATAAATGGCTTATCAGAGATTATAAAGAGAAAACTCATGATAAAGGACATGTTGTTATAGTGCAGTTAGGGAATCAGCAAGTTGCTTTCGTTGTTGATCGATTGATCGGACAGGAAGAAGTGGTAATAAAACCCCTTGATAGATTATTGCATGGCACTCCAGGAATGGCAGGGGCAACTATTACTAGTGATGGTGGTATCGCTTTAATTATAGATATACCTAACATGTTAAAATTTTATGCGAAAAAATCACCTGTAAATAAAAAACTGCGTTCATTAAAAGTAGAATAACTATATAAGTAGAGGAAATAAATGACCTACAAAGTACTGGTTGTTGATGATTCAAGTTTTTTTAGACGAAGAGTCACTGATATTCTAAATAAAGATCCACTGTTAGAAGTTATTGATGTTGCTGTTAACGGACAAGAAGCAGTAGATAAAGCGCTGTCGCTTAAACCTGATGTGATCACCATGGATATTGAAATGCCTGTTTTAAATGGCATTGCCGCAGTACAAAAAATAATGGCACAGTCACCAACGGCTATCTTAATGTTTTCCTCGTTGACTCATCAAGGTGCAAAATCAACCCTTGATGCATTAGAGGCCGGAGCTTTAGATTTTTTACCTAAAAAATTCAATGAAATAGCTCAAAACAGTGAAATGGCGGGCAGTTTTCTACGTCAACGTGTTCTACAGCTAGCTAAAAAAGGCGGTATCAGAGGGCGCTTATTAAGAGGTGGCTTCTCTAATAAACCAGTGCAGGGCTTTCACCCCGTCACTAGTGCTAGGAAACCTACAGTAGGGTCTGCAGTATCTCCAAGTACTCAAAATTCAGTATCGGTATTAAAGGTTTCCTCAGGAAAAAAATACAGTTTATTGGCTATTGGCACCTCAACGGGAGGCCCAGTAGCACTACAAAAAATATTAGCTTCGTTTCCTCAAGATTTTCCTTTGCCAATTATCATGATCCAACATATGCCGGCAACTTTTACTAATGCTTTTGCTAGCAGACTAAATTCTTTATGCCAAATCAGTGTGAAAGAGGCTAGTAATGGCGATATTCTCAAGCCCGGTTGCGCCTATCTTGCGCCTGGTGGTCGTCAAATGATTATAACGGGTACAGAAAATTCCGCAAAAATTAAAATAATTGAAGATAATTCACTAAAAATAGCCTTTAAACCGAGTGTAGATGTAAGCTTTGGCTCTGCGGCTAAAATTTTTGGTGGTAATGTTTTAGGCATTATTTTAACGGGGATGGGTGCTGATGGAAGAGAGGGCTCTCGTATGTTAAAAGCACAGGGTGCAACGATATGGGCGCAAGATGAGGAAAGTTGTGTTGTTTATGGTATGCCACAAGCTGTTACTGTAGCAGGTATTTCGCAATTATCGTTACCTTTAGAGGCAATATCTAGTTCTATATTTAAGGAAATCAAGCATGGATAGGCTCAGTATTGCTGGTCTTATTGTTGCTATATTTGCTATTTATTTAGGCTTTATTTTAGATGGCGGCTCAATTTCTACATTATTTGAATTGCCAGCATTTATCATTGTCGTTGGTGGCACGTTAGGTGCTGTAATGTTGCAGTCTTCAAGTGGTCAGTTTTATCATGCACTTTTATTATTAAAATGGGTATTTACTCCCCCACATTATGATATCGAAGCAGGGATTGAAAAAGTTGTCCTTTGGGCTGTTAAGTCTAGAGAATCAGGGTATTTAGTGCTTGAAAATGAAGCCTTAGATGAAGAAGACAGTTATACCCGAAAAGGATTGAATTTACTGGTTGATGGTGTAGAAATAGAAAACCTTCAAGTTTCCCTTGAGTTAGATCTTGATATATACCGAGAACATAATTTACGTTCAGCAAATGTATTTGAGTCGATGGGGGGCTATAGTCCAACCATTGGTATTTTAGGGGCAGTTTTAGGTTTAATTCATGCTATGAATAATTTAACTGAACCTGAATTACTTGGGCAAGGTATTGCAACCGCATTTATCGCAACTATTTATGGTGTTGGTTTTGCAAATTTACTTTATTTACCCGTCGCTAATAAAATAAAAGAAATAATTCATCAGCAAACTATGTATAGAGAAATGATTTTTGAAGGTCTAGTTGCTATTGCTCGAGGGGAGAACCCGCATGCTATTGAAAATAAACTATCAGCTTTTAGGGTAAAGTAGTGAACCGTTTGCGTAAAAGAAGACACAATGTAGAACATGATAATGTTCATCGTTGGCTGGTTTCTTATGCTGATTATATGACACTTCTTTTTGCATTGTTTGTTGTGCTTTATGCCATGGCAATGGTAAATGAAAAGCCTTTTGAATCCATCACTGAATCTGTTGGTAATGTTTTTCAGGCAAATGATAAAAAGCCTAAAAATAAAGGTCATGGTGAAGATATACTTAATGTTAATACGAGTAAATCTAATAAAAGGTTATTTGGTAACGGTATCCTTGATGAAGCTGGGCCTGAATTACTAGAAGGAGAGCAAACACTTTCTAATATTTCAGACACTCAGGTAGGCAGTAATCTAACTTCTTTAGAAGATGAGCTGCATGCCGCACTTTATGAATTGATTGAATCAGGTTTTGCTCAATTGCAAATTGATGGTGATTGGTTAGAAATAGAGTTAAATAGCGGTTTGTTGTTTCCAAGCGGATCTTCTTCTGCAACTAACTCAGCAACGAGTATTTTAGGTGTTATTTTTGATGTTATTGGTGAGGTAAGTAACTTTGTTCGTGTAAGAGGCTATACTGATAATCAAGTGATCAAAACAGAAATATTTTCATCTAACTGGGAGTTGTCCGTTTTTCGCGCTACCTCTATTTTGCGCGTATTAGAAGAACAGGGGATGAACCCTGCTCGAATGGCTATAGAAGGCTATGGGCAGTATTACCCTACGGCTGATAATACCACTGCTCAAGGACGTTCAAAAAACAGAAAAGTTGTTATAGCAATTTCAAAATATGGTTTGAAAAAGTCAAACTTAATAAACACACCAACAATTAGTCTTAAAGATGTTGAAGCGATAACTAAAGTCGTTGAACCAGGTGAAAAAGCGAATGAAATCCAGATTATTCGTTTGCCTAATGGTGGTATTAGAATATCGACCAGAAAAGATAATGAAAGCATTCCAAAGAACAATAAAGAACAATAAAGAACAACAATATAACAACAAAATATTGGCAATAATTAACTAAGTATTAGGAATAACGATTGGAAGTGTGGACAGTAGCAAATCAAAAAGGTGGTGTTGGTAAAACTACTACCACTATTGCTTTAGCAGGCTTGTTAGCTGAGTGTGGTAAAAAAGTATTACTAGTTGATACCGATCCACACGCCTCATTGAGTTATTATTTTGGTATTGAATCGGAAGACTTAGACTTAAGCGTTTATGATTTATTTATTCAAGTCTCAACAAAAGAGCAAATTTTACAAAGCTTATGCCCTACTCAATATAACAATATTGATATTTTGCCTGCAACAATGGGCTTAGCAACGTTAGATCGTTCATTAGGTGCAAAAGGTGGAATGGGCTTAGTCTTAAAAAAAGCGATGTTAGCAGTATCACAAAGCTATGATTATGTATTGATTGATTGTCCTCCTATCCTCGGCGTACTTATGGTCAATGCACTTGCAGCCTCAGACCGAATAATAGTGCCTGTGCAAACAGAGTTTTTAGCCTTGAAGGGGTTAGATCGCATGATAAAAACAATGAATATGATGGAATTAGAACAGATTAAACCTTTTGAATATACTATTGTACCAACAATGTTTGATAAGCGAACAAAGGCATCACTGTTAGCCTATCAACAGTTGCAAGAAACCTATCAAGAAAAAGTTTGGCCAGATGTGATACCAGTTGATACAAAATTTAGGAATGCCAGTAGTGCACAACAAGTACCTTCTCATTTTGCACCCAACACGCGAGGCGTGTTTGCTTATAAGCGTTTATTAGATTATTTATTGAAACCCTCTCAAAGAAGTATCAAGTAAATGTCAAAACCATTAGCAGCAAGTAAAAAAGTAATGACGAATTATCTTTCAGAATTATTGACAGATGAACCACTTTTGAAAAAAAATACTGAACATGAATTAACAAATAGAACTAGCAGTAAATCTCTTGAAAATAAACGTTTAGAAACGTTACTCAAAAATGTGAATGCTGAGCTTAAAATTAAAGAAGATAACGTTACTACGCATAAAAGCATTAGTGAGCAAATATATAGTAAAGACATAATCGTTAACGATATTATTGAGAAAAATAAAGCTGAGCCTTTAATTACCCATAAAAGTACAGGCAGTTTACTACCTAAAGCGTCAAAGGTTTATCGTCAAGGAGGCTTTCAAGCATTATTTTTCAATGTAGGAGGTTTGACTGTTGCCGTACCATTAATTGAGTTAGGTGGTATTCATAAAATTGAAAAAACTACCGCCTTAGTGGGAAAGCCTGACTGGTTTAAAGGCGTGATGCTTTATCGAGATGAAAAAATTAATGTAGTTGATACTGCTTTATGGGTAATGCCAGAAAAATGTGACGAAAAAATGAAAAGTTCGCTAAACTATCAGTATGTTATTATGTTAAATGATAGTGCTTGGGGGTTAACTGCAGAAAACTTAGTTGATACCGTTGTTTTAAAACAAGATGAAGTAAAGTGGCTAGATACACCAAGTAAGCGCCCTTGGTTGGCTGGTTTGGTAAAAGATAAAATGTGCGCTTTACTTGATGTAGATTCATTAATTCAGTTACTTAATGATGGTAGCACAATTCATCAAGATAATTAATAATGTAGTTTGTAAGTTTGAAATAATAATACATTTTAGATAATAGTAAGTTTGAAATAATAGCAAGTTTGAAAATTCTTAAATAATTGAGGGGCAAGTGGTATGTCTGATGAAAGACGCAATTCAAGCGAAAAAACAGGTGAAAACGATGAGGTACTTCAATGGGTAACGTTTAAGTTAGAAAATGAAACTTACGGCATTAATGTAATGCAAGTTCAAGAAGTTTTACGTTATAGTGAAATTGCGCCAGTACCTGGAGCGCCACTTTATGTTCTTGGTATTATTAATTTACGTGGTAATGTTGTTACTGTTATTGATACTCGCTCTCGCTTTGGTTTGGAATCATGCGATGTTACGGATAATACTCGGGTGGTGGTTATTGAGTCAGAAAAGCAAGTTATTGGTATACTTGTAGATAGTGTTGCTGAGGTAGTTTATTTAAAAGCATCTGATATTGATGCTGCGCCAAATGTTGGTAATGATGAAAGTGCTCAGTTTATTCAAGGTGTTTCTAACCGTGAAGGTGAACTGCTCATTTTAGTTGATTTAGATAAATTATTATCAGATGATGAATGGGATGAGCTAAAACAATTCTAATCTGTTTTACTGAGTATAGTTTTGATACTTTTCTTATTATTATACTAATTGTTATGCTAATTGTTATACGGATTGTTATGCAGATTACTAAGTTGTCAGGTTTATGTCTTTGTTAGCCGTTCCTATTATTGCTATTGTTGCACTTGTTATCAGCATTTTATGCTTTGTTATTCTTTTTGTTTTACTAACGAAGCATAAAGCTAAATTTGCTGTTTATGAGTCTCAAACTCAAACTCACGAATTACTTGTTAATAGCTTGCAATCAGCCAATGACAACCTGAATTTAGCTGTACATGAACTCTCGATACAGCAAGAGAAATCTCTTAACGAAAATACACTTGTTTCTAAGCAACTTGAGCATAGAATTAAGGCACTCCAATCACAAATAACCTCTCAGCAAGACCTTATATCCCAATTACAAACCGATCAAGGTGATGATAAGTTTTATTCTCGGGCAATTAAATTAGCAAAAATAGGTGCTGATATTGAAGAAATAGTTGCTGAATGTGAATTACCTTATGCAGAGGTTGAAATGCTAATATCAGTTTATCAAAATAAAACTCAGGGATAGATGGTGTTTTCTGTGATAAAAACAAGTTAAACTATGGCGTTCTTAAATTCCAATTTATATTTTTTATTTATATTATTTTGCATAAACATGGCAAGGAACTATGCTCCGTGAAGTTTTCTGTATTCCAATATCCCCGAATGATATTAATATTTTCTTTTTTTATTTTATCGGGGTGCTCTAGTACCCCTGATGTCGATAAAAGTTTAACTGATCCAAGAGATCCTTTTGAAGCAATCAATAGACCCTTTTGGACTTTTACTTGGGATTATGCCGATAAGTATGTGGCTAAACCTGCTGTAGAGCTATATACCACATATACCCCGCCTTTTTTAAGAGCAGGTTTGTACAATATGGCATTAAACTTAGATGAGCCATCGAGCACTATTAATAATTTATTACAATTAAAGTTTACTGATGCTGCAAAAAATGCAGGGCGATTCGCCCTAAATTCAACCATAGGCTTATTCGGCTTTTATGACCCTGCCAGTGATTATGAATTGTTTTCAAACAAAGAAGAATTTGGCGAAGTATTAGGTAGTTATGGCATTGGTAATGGTCCTTATATCGTTATACCAGGGCTTGGCCCTAGCGCGGTTCGAGAAGAGGTAGGTGATTATATTGATAGTTTATATTGGCCTTTAGTCGTCATTGATTTTTGGCCAAATATAGTACGTTTAGGCATACTTGGTCTAGAACAGCGGTCTGCAATACGCGATCAAGAGCAATTACTACTTGAATCAACAGATCCATATGAATTTATTAAAAATGCTTATTTTCAAAATATGAACTATCGTTTGTACGATGGTAATCCGCCTATTGTGATTGATGAAGATGCAGAAGCTGAAATAGATGCTTTATTAGAAAAATTTAACGACTAATCTTAATATTAAGATTAATCGCTATAAACATATACCGAAGTTAGACGTAATTTGCTAGAATTGCGGCAATTTTTTACTGATACCATTTTGATAAACTCCCGTTAAGTCGGAAACAACACAATTAACTTGGTATAATTATTATTGGAAACAGTTAGATGAATATCATTGAAGGTTCATTTCAGGCAAAAGGCAAAAAATTTGCGATTGTGGTATCACGTTTTAATCATTTTATCGTTGATAGTTTACTAGAAGGTGCTGTTGATGCGCTTAAACGTCATGGCAGTGTTGCTGATGATGACATTACTATTGTTCGAGTTCCTGGTGCTTATGAACTACCATTAGCAGCGAAAAAGCTTGCTGGAAAAGGTGAGTTTGATGCAATTATCGCCATTGGTGCCGTTATTCGTGGCGGTACGCCGCATTTTGATTTTGTTGCCGGTGAGTGTAACAAAGGTTTAGCGCAAGTATGTTTAGAATCAGAAGTTCCTGTTTCTTTTGGGGTTATTACAACAGACTCAATTGAACAAGCAATTGAACGTGCAGGCACTAAAGCAGGCAACAAAGGTGCTGAAGCAGCTCTTGGTGCTTTAGAAATGGTTAACGTTCTCTCTCAAATTTAGGAAATCTATTGTGAAACCTTCTCCTAGAAGAAAAGCACGCGAACTAGCCGTTCAAGCTGTTTATTCTTGGCAACTTAGTCAAAATTCAGTCAGTGATATTGAAGTTAGTTTTATTACGGATAACAGTAAGCGTCGTTTTGATATTGAATACTTTCAACAGTTATTGCGTGGTGTAACGAGTAATGTATCTGTAATAGATCTTGCTATTTCTCCCCATGTTGATCGACCACTTGAGGGTATTGACCATGTTGAAAAGGCTATCTTACGTGTTGCTGTTTTTGAGCTAAGCGACTGCCAAGAGGTACCTTATCGCGTGGTTATAAATGAAGCGATTGAGTTAGCAAAATTGTTTGCAGCAGACGATAGCCATAAGTTTGTCAATGGTGTGTTAGATAAAGCGGTAAAATTAATTCGCCCTCAAGAGTAATAAAGCGTTGAAAAACAAAGAGTAATTTTTTAAATTTATGAAAGAATTTGAACTAATAAAGCAATTTTTTACTAAGCAAGCCGTTAAAAGGAAAGATGTGCTTCTTGGTATTGGTGATGACTGCGCGGTAGTTTCTAGTACGGAAAATCAAAACATTGTTGTGACTACAGATACGTTAGTGGCGGGTGTTCATTTTCCCTTAGGTACCTCTCCAAAAGCTATTGGTCACAAAGCTGTTGCGGTTAATTTATCTGATATTGCTGCCATGGGCGCAAAACCAAGTTGGATATCACTGGCTATTACGCTACCCGAACTGAATAATGATTGGCTTAGTGAATTTTGCTCTGGAGTTTTTGAGCTGTGTGAATATTATAATGTTCAGCTTATTGGTGGTGACACCACCCAAGGACCATTAAGCATTACTATAACAGCACAAGGGTTAACGCCAGAAGGTAAGTATTTATCTCGTTCTGGTGCTAAAGCGGGTGACTGGCTTTATGTTACCGGGGATCTTGGTGATGCAGCTTTAGCTTTACAGCATCTTAAAGAGGATATTTTAACCGGAAATGACATTATTGAACAAGTTCAACACAAATTAGATTTCCCAAAACCTCGAGTGCTTGCGGGCCAAGCATTGCGTGAATATGCTTCAGCAGCCATTGATATTTCTGATGGGCTGCTTGCTGATTTAGGGCATATTTGTCAGGCTTCTAATGTTGGTGCTAATGTTGTTTTAGAGGCTATTCCATTGTCTGATGCGATGAAACAATCATTGTTGTTTGACGATTCGATTGATCTTGCGCTTAATGGTGGTGATGATTATGAGCTGTTATTCACTGTTTCTGAAGATAAAAAAGTTGGTTTACAAACCGCTTTATCTCATACAGGTACAGCCATAACCTGTATAGGGCAAATAAATGCCTCGCAAACTATTTCTACCACCTTAAATAATAAGCCTGTGCCTATTAGAAATTCGTGTTTTGAGCATTTTTCTTCACAAAATAATACTTGAAAATTCATTAAAACATCTAAATAGCGCTTTTAATAATGATAAAAAATTCACATACCAAGGTTGTTTTTGATCTTAAACAACCTATTCAGTTTCTAGCTTTAGGGTTTGGTAGTGGTTTAGCGCCAAAAGCACCGGGTACTTTTGGCACCTTAGCCGCAATTCCTCTCTTTTTACTTTTAGCTATGTTAACCCCCTGGTTTTACTTGGTTGCTGTGATTGTGATGAGTATTGCTGGTATCTATATTTGCGGTAAAGCGGCTGATGATGTTGGCGTTCATGATCATCCTGCGATAGTTTGGGATGAATTCGTTGGTTATTTTATAACCATGTTTATGGTACCGGTTAGTTGGCAAAGTGTTGCCATGGGTTTTCTATTATTTCGACTATTTGATATTTTAAAGCCTTGGCCTATTTCTTTCATTGATAAAAAAATGTCAGGGGGCTTTGGGATTATGTTTGATGATATAGTTGCAGGTGTTTTTTCTTTAATTATCATGCAGTTAATGTTTTGATTTTTGCTTTATCTTTAAGTTGAAATTTTTACCTTGTAATCATAGTAATTCTCCCTATTTTAAGCTACTTTTAAATAGAGCATAAATAAAAACGACAAGCGCTTGTTTTTTATTTTTATGCCCTCAGCTATCTATTAGGACGTTATTTTAATAACAACGTTTTAAATCTCAGCTTTAGTTCACCGTACTTTTTTAAAGTAAATGTTTAAAGTAAATGTTAAAAGGAATACCTATGAAAATAAATCTTTCTGGTCACCACGTTGAAATTACTGCCTCAATAAAAGAAGATATCGAGGAAAAATTTTCTAAAATAGCCAACCACTTTCCAACTTTAATAGCCTTAGATGTTATTATTTCTAAAGAACACAATAAACACCAAGTTGAACTGATAACAAATTATGAAGGCGGACGAATATCAGTCAAAGGCGTTGGTGATGTTATGTATCCAGCTATCGCTAGTGGCGTTAAAAAACTTGATGCAGCATTGAATCATCGAAAAGGGCAATTAAAAGCCAATTTACATGAAAAACCACAAAGCACGGCGCCAGAAATAGCTCACGAAAAAGTACAAGAAATGAAGCTAGCATAACCGCTAACCAATACCGTAACAAACACATTTAACAAATACCGTTAATAAATAGTAAAAACACGTAAAAGCTGTGAAAATTATTCATAGCTTTTTTTTTGTCTTTGTTAATAGTTAAATACATTTGCTGTTTGGGGCTTAACTCTCTTGAGTATTATTTGACTCTTGTGCTTCTCGTGCTAACTTTTCTCGTTCTGCTTTAGAAATGTAGCGAGGCTTGTTACTTGTATGTAATTTAGCATTTGCTTTTTTTTGTTTCTTTTTTAAGGTGTCGTTAATTTTCTTTTTACGATTCATGGTTTATTCTTTCGTGTTAAATAGCTGAAAAGGTGGTTTACTGCTATTATGCGCTTATTCACTTTCCCTTGAAAGTTTTTTGTATTTCAATCTAAACCTTACATCTTACTCGAACAATATAGAGGCATCTACCTTGAGCGCAACAACTAATAATGGCAAATCCCCATTAGCTTTTTCTTCATTAGATTTACATCAAGATTTATTGAAAAACTTATCTTCGCTTGGCTATCAAGAAATGACGCCTATTCAAGCGCAAAGTTTACCAGAAATGCTCAACGGTAAAGATGTGATTGCTCAAGCTAAAACAGGCTCAGGAAAAACAGCCGCTTTTGGTTTAGCCCTATTGGAAAAACTGCAAGTGAAGCGGTTTAGAATTCAGTCTATGGTGTTATGTCCAACGCGAGAGCTGGCTGACCAAGTTGCGACAGAAATTCGTAAACTTGCGCGTGCAGTACATAACATTAAAGTGCTAACGTTATGTGGCGGCACACCTTTTGGTCCTCAAATTGGCTCATTAGAGCATGGCGCTCATATTATTGTTGGCACACCAGGAAGAATTGAAGAGCATGTTATTAAAGGCACGCTTAAATTAGATGACTTAAATTTACTGGTACTTGATGAAGCAGATCGTATGTTAGAAATGGGCTTTGAAGCGGCACTGGATAACATTATTGAACGTACGCCTTTAGAACGTCAAACCTTGTTGTTTAGTGCAACCTTTCCAAAGCAAATTCAAGAAATTAGTGAAAGTATCATGACAAACCCTGTCATTGTGAAAATCAGTGCCAGTGAAGATCAAACCAATATTAGTCAGCAGTTTTTTCATGTTGAAAATGATATAGAGAGGTTTGAAGCACTGCGTTTGTTGCTGCTAGCGAATCCGGTTGAATCTACTGTTGTTTTTTGTAATACCAAAAAAGAAACGCAAGAGGTTTGTAATAACTTACATGATGATGGTTTTAGTGTATTAGCCTTACATGGCGATTTAGAACAAAGAGATAGAGATCAAACATTACTGCGCTTTGCGAATAAAAGTGTCGCTATTTTAGTTGCTACTGATGTTGCTGCGCGTGGGTTAGATATAGACTCCCTTGATGTTGTGGTTAATTACCATATTGCTCATGACAGTGAAGTGCACATTCATCGCATTGGCCGTACCGGACGAGCAGGAGCTCAAGGTAAAGCTATTTCTTTATTTAGCGATAAAGAGAGTTACAAAGTTGGCCTAATTGAAGACACGCTTGAACAAGTGATCAAACCAGCGTTATTACCCTCAAGTGACGTGTTAAATAATGCTAGAGCGCAGGCCAAAATGTCGACCATTCAAATTGACGGTGGCAAAAAACAAAAAGTTCGCCCTGGTGATATTCTCGGTGCACTAACCGCTAAAAACGCTGATGCTAAAAATGGTGGCGCAGAAATTAATGGTAAAGATGTTGGCAAAATTAGCGTTTTAGACAATAAATCGTATGTTGCGGTAAATAAAAAAGTGTTAAAAACGGCGTTAAGGAAGTTATCAACGGGTAAAATGAAAGGACGCACTTATAAAGTACGCCACCTAGCAGTATAAAAAGCAAAAGTCTAGAAAGTAAACGTATAGAAAAGTTAGCGCTTATATTTTGCACAAACAATATCAACAATTACTTAATCAACAGGTGCTTTGTGAAGACAAAGCACAACAGACTGCTATTGCCGCGTTAGACAAATTATCAAAACAACTTGTTCTTGCAAGCAAGCAAGACAATCCAAAAACCTGCTTAAGCCGTTTCTCAGCCCCAAACAAGCTCTTCGCTAAATTATGGCCAAAAAAATCAAAATCAGCACCCATGATTAAAGGCCTCTATTTTTATGGCAGGGTTGGGCGAGGTAAAACGATGTTAATGGACTTGTTTTACCAAAATATTCCCATTAAACATAAGCAGCGAATTCATTTTCATCGTTTTATGGAAAGTGTTCATCAACAGTTAAATGAACTTTCTCTACAACAATCATCGCTTGGTACTAGTGCCGATATAAACCCATTGACGCGTATAGCAAAATCGTGGGCAACTAATATTGAACTACTGTGCTTTAATGAATTTTTTGTGAGTGATATTGGCGACGCTATGTTGCTTTCAGGATTATTTGAAGCGCTATTTTCTTTAGGCGTAACATTGGTTGCTACCTCAAATTGTCAGCCTGAAGCGCTTTATCGCAACGGTTTACAACGAGAACGATTTTTACCCACTATCGCTTTGATTAATCACTATTGCCAAGTAATATCGGTAAATGGCGATACCGACCATCGGTTAACGAATGCAGTGACACAGGGTTATAAAAATTATTATTTTACCCACTTACATGGTGAACAATTACTCGCTAAACGTTTTGAAGAATTGTGCAATAATGGCCCAATTAGCGTTAATCCCGTTAGCATTAATAACAGTAAATTAAGAAATATAATCATTAATAACCGAGAAATTTATTACTTAGCTAAAACAAGTAAACACATTTGGTTTGATTTCTACGCCCTTTGCTCAGGGCCAAGAAGTCAGCGAGATTATATACAAATAGCTGATCAATTTGAGACGGTATTAATAAGTAATGCGCCACAATTTTCAGGTGAACTTATTCCTGCAGTGTTTTCGGGTGTAGAAGATAGCTACCAGCGAAGAGGTGTATTAATGGGCGAGTTACGTCAGTTAGATGATGAAGCTCGTCGTTTTATTGCTTTAGTTGATGAGTTTTATGATAGAAAGATACAATTAATTATCAGTGCCGATGTTGACATAATACAGCTATATCAAGGACAACAACTTAGTTTTGAGTTTCAACGCTGCCAGTCACGACTTTTTGAAATGCAGAATTACTAATTTTTTTTAGATCAAAAGATAACTAATTACTAATATTTAGCTTTTTTAACTAAATCTTATGCTTTTTTATAACATCGTTTTTTTATATTTTAATATCTTATTGATAAACAAGTAATTAAACTTGGCATTACTCTTGTAATACTTTTACCAATTAAAACATTCAGGTTAAATTATTTTATAAGGTTACCATCATGAAAAACAAAGCTATATTTACTCAATTACCAAAAACACTGATTGCATTAACACTAATTTCAGTATTTGTATCAAAAGCACTTTATGCCCATGAGTTTTGTGATGTTGATTTAAAAGCAGGCTTAACTATTAATGAATCAAAGCTGGAGTTTTTTGAGTCAAAAAACAAGCACAAAATTTTATATACAATTGATAATAAGCATAATTTAATTGTTCGTGGACAAGAAGTTTCTTTGACTGCAGAGCAGCAAGCTTTGGTGGAACAATATGCTAGTAGTATTCGCGCTATGGTTCCGCAAGTTAGGCATATTGCTATTGAAGGTGTTGACCTTGCGATAGAGGGTGTTAATTTAGCGTTCAATGAACTACTTGGTGAAGGTAATAATGCTGGGGTTGACCTAACACAAGAACTCTCATCTCTTAAAAAAGAGGTTGCAGAGCAGTTCACCATTGAACATGGTTTTACCCTGGGTGAAAATGGACTCGAAGATAATGAATTACTTGGTGATGATTTTGAACAACGTATTGAATCATCAGTAGAAAAAGCGGTGATGAGCTCTATGGGCACGCTACTTGTTGCACTAGGGCAACAACTATTTTCAGGTGGCGATACTGAGGCTTTTCAAACCCGTATGGAAAGTTTTGGTGAAAACGTTGAACGTGAAATGGAATTAAGAGCGGAAAAAATAGAGCGTAAAGCAGATAGCTTGTGTTTAGCTGCTGTTGAAATAGATCAACTTGAAGAAAAATTAAAATCGAGTATTACGCCTTTAGCTGATATCAATGTGATAACTGTTAAGCAGTCTCGTGCTCATGGAGAGCATGATAAACGCTTAATGTAATAAATAGAGTGACTACTCAGCGTGATATAGGCAGGGAAGGCTCAGTAATGTTATCATTACAGAGCCTTTTACTTTCTATTTAGCCCTGTATGCACGCTGTTCACCAATTACATCAATTTAGAAAAAGTCTTAGTACTACAACGTATAAAGCAAGAGGACAGCGAGTAAACCGTTGTGACTTGTGTCGCTTAGCTAAACAATATTGTATCTGCTGTATAGCGCCAGAGCAAAATGCTGTTGTGACCAAAGCTGGTTTTTTGCTTTTGATGTATGACACCGAAGTATTAAAACCCAGTAATACTGGAAAGCTAATAGCTGACTTAATTCCTGATACCTTTGCTTTTTTGTGGGATCGCACCACCAGAAATGAAGAGTTGCTGGCATTGCTTGATAATGAAAAATGGCAACCATTTGTTGTGTTCCCAAAAGAATATACAGACGATAGCCGTCAAGTTTTCACGCGGGAAGTTGTTTGTGATAAAGGCAAAAGGCCGTTATTTATTATGCTAGATGGCAGTTGGCGTGAAGCAAAAAAAATGTTCCGTAAAAGTCCTTATTTAGACAAATATCCCCTTGTTTCTTTTGATCCAAAGCAATCTTTAAATGCCAATACACTAATGAGTGAAGCAAAACGTTCACCCGTAGGTGAAGACTCTCGCTATACGGTAAGAAAAACAGCATTAGAGCATCAATTTTCAACCGCTGAAATCGCTGCTAGAGTGCTTGAAATGTCAGGTGAAAAGAACAATGGCCATTTACTTGATTTATGGTTTGATGTTTTTAATTATCAGTATCAAAAAAGCGTTTGTCAGCGTAATAAGGGCAATGTAGATGCGATTGAGAATTATCAGAAATTTTTAAGTAAAAAAGAGCTTTAGTTTAGCGTCCTTCGACTGCTCGTGCCTCGCGCTCAGGATGGACGGTAATAAATCCGTTTATCCTGAGCTTGTCGAAGGGCTCGCAACTTTACTTTCTTTGTTTACTTCGCTATTTCATACTAATCGTCGTATGAATATCAGTACCGTCTTGGTGATCAGGTTCAAACCAACGAGCAGTGACTGACTTAGTATAAGTCCAAAAACTAACTACCTGTTTACCGTTCGGACCTAAATCACCTAATTTAGAACCACGAGAACCAGTGAAACTGAAATAAGCGACAGGTACAGGAATGGGCACATTAATACCTACTTGACCTACATCGATGTCATTTTCAAATTTTCTGGCATTCCAACCCGAAGAGGTAAATATTGAAGTACCGTTGCCATTTGGGTTAGCGTTGATGATCTCTATTGCTTCTTCAAGGGTTTCAGCTTCAAGTACACAAAGTGCAGGTCCAAAGATTTCTTGAGTGTAAATGTCCATGTCGGTAGTAACATTAGTAAATAATGTTGGCCCCACGAAGTTACCGTTTGGATAACCTTCAACTTGGCAATCTCTGCCATCAACTAATAAAGTAGCACCTTGCTCTACACCTGAATCTAACAAGCTAATAATACGGGCCTTGGCTTGTGGTGATACCACGGGGCCTAAGTCAGCATCGCGCTGCGTTCCAGGGCCAATTTTCATCTGTTTGGCACGTTCAACTATTTCAGGTAACCAATTACGGGCTTCACCTACTAGAATAGTGACTGGGTTTGCCATACAGCGTTGTCCGGCTGCGCCAAATGCAGAGCCAAGTAAATCATTTATCGCTCTGTCTTTATTGGCATCAGGCATTATTACCATATGGTTTTTAGCACCCATCATAGATTGAGCGCGTTTACCGTATTTACTGGCATGGTTATAAACATGAGTACCAACGCCTGTTGAACCAATGAATGAAACCGCTTTAACTGCTTCGCTTTCAATCAATTGATTAACTACGTCAGGACCACCGTGAACAACGTTTAATACGCCCGCAGGAATTCCTGCTTTAAGTGCCAATTCAACAAGTAATATAGTTGATGACGGATCTTGCTCAGATGGTTTTAAAACAAAGGTATTACCGCAAGCAATAGCGGGTGGAAACATAAAAGACGGTAACATTAATGGGAAGTTAAATGCTGTGATCCCAACACCTACGCCTAATGGTTTGTTTAATGTGTAGGTATCTACACCGGTTGCCGCGTTATTTGCCATGTCGCCTAGTTGTAAGCGAGTAATAGAACATGCATTTTCAATTGCTTCTAATGAACGTCCTACTTCACCTTCAGCATCGGGAAGTGTTTTACCATGCTCTAATGTCACTAATTCTGCTAATTCTTGAGTATGCTCTCTAACTAACTGCTGGAAAGTGAACATAATGCGCATACGATTAGTTAAAGAAACCTTTGACCAAGTTTTAAACGCTTCAGCAGCACTCGCAACTGCAGCAGCAACTTCCGCTTTTGTTGCCATAGGAACACGAGCCACTACTTCTTGTGTAGCAGGGTTTAAAACATCTAACCAAGTATCAGTAGTTGAGCGAACTCTTTCACCATTGATGATCAATGGAATTTCTTTAATAGTCATGACAGGCCTTTTGTGTAGATAATTTATTTAGTTAATACTAAAATAGTCCTTTAGCCTTGATTGAGCAATGCGCAAAAATGCAGTAGGTGTTGCATTTTTGCAAATACACCCGTTTATTGCTATGCTAAAGCGATGAACTGGGATGATATTAAATTATTTTTAGAGGTGGCGCGTAGCGAGCGTTTATCTATTGCCGCCAAACGTTTGATGATAGATGCCTCAACGCTCTCACGTCGGTTACATAAACTAGAAGAAAGTTTAGCAACTAAACTTTTTGAGCGTACCGTTGATGGTCATGTATTAACGCTTGATGGCACTAAGTTGTTGCAATTCGCTCGACGAATGGAGCTTGACGCAGGGCAGGCATTTGATGAGATAAAAGAGCATAAATATTTAAATAGTGGTCGAGTTCGTATAGGGGTAACTGAAGCATTTGGTAGCTTTTTTATCGCGCCTCATTTAGCAAAGCTCAAACAAGCTTTTCCCAATATTCAAATTGAGTTGGTACACTTTGCCCGAGATGTAAAAATAAGCCGAAATGAAGCGGATATTGCAATAGCGGTTGAAAAACCTAAAAGCACCTCAACAATTATTGCTAAACTTTGTGACTATCAGTTGCAATTATATGGTCATGCAAGCTATCTTAAAGAGATAGAAGGTAACGTTAATGTCAACCAATTATCTAAATATCAATGGGTTAGTTATGTTGATAATCTTTTGTTTACTGAGCAATTATCTTATTTAAAAGAATTAAATGCCGACATTAAGCCTAGCTTTCAAAGTACAAGTATTACTAGCCAATATAGTGCAATAAAAAGTGGTTTAGGTATTGGTATTTTACCTTGCTTTTTAGCTGAGCAAGATGCTAGCTTAGTTAAGCTCTGTAATAATGAAATTAAATTAGTACGCAGCTTTTATTTAGTAACACATCCAGAAAGTAAGCGTTTATCCCAAGTAGAAACTGTTTGGCAATATTTGAAAGCGATAGCACAACAGAAAAAGCAATTGCTAATGCCAGAATGAGTTAATAATTATCAGTGAATTAACAATTATCAGTGAAATAACAATTATCAGTGAAATAACAAGTAATGCAGGTGAATATGAACAACTCAAATCAACCACTAGATGAAAGCCCACAAGAAAATGTAAATAAAGCATCGTGGCCGCTAATCGCTTTTATAATTATAGTCGTTATTGCTATCTTAGTTGCATGGCAATTCACTGGGAATAAACCCGAACCTGTGCTTATTGAAAATCCAACACCAACTTCAGCACCAGTCATTGCTCCCGAGCCTGAAAAAGCGGTCATTATCGCTGAGCCCGTAATTGAAGCACCAGAGGTAGAAGTTGTGCCTATTGAACCTCCACTGCCTTCTTTAAATGAAAGCGATGAGTGGTTAAAAATAAAACTACCAGAAATCACTTGGCGTAAAGAGTTGCTTACACTTATTATTGATGACGATATGATCCGTCGTTTTGTTGTGTTTACAGATAACTTTTCGCAAGGAATTGTAAGCTATGAACATAGCCCGTTTATTCTACCTAACGTTAAGTTTACACCTGACACTGACAATGCTAATTTTCAGAATACTGACCAAAGCCAAAACTCATTACAAGGCAAGCAAAATGTTTTGCAGTGGAATGAAGAGTCAAGTAAGCGTTTCAGTTCATATGTTGATTTGTTGCGTTCAATGGACAGTGAAAGCCTTGTTCAGTGGTATTTGGAAGTTAAACCTCTTATTGATGAAGCTTATAGTGAGCTTGGTTATGAAGATGACTTCACTAATACCTTGCAAGATGCTATCACTCGGGTTTTAGATATGGAGCTGCCTAAGTCGTCAATGGCATTAATACACCCAAGTGTTATGTATAAATTTGCTAATCCTCAACTCGAAGCGTTACCTGATGCTGACAAGCTACTGCTTCGTTTAGGTAAAGATAACTTATTAGTGATGAAGTCTGTTTTATTAGAGTTGCATGAAAAATTAGCTCAGCAGAAAAATGGCGTTAATTAGTGGTGTTAGTTAATAGTGCTGATGTTTGTGCAAAAAACACCCAAGCAGTATAGCGTTATTCAAAAATAACCAACTAGTGCTTGCATCCCTTGGTTTGATTAGCGATAATTCGCGCCGCTTGAGCAATAACGTTATTAATAGTTTTTGCTAAGCTCATTATGGTGACCCTTTTGGTCCCCTCGCAATGATACTCTGTGAACTCGGCCAGATCCGGAAGGAAGCAACCGCAGCAGACGACTCATGTGCCGAGGTGTGGCTATTAGGGTTGCCACCCAATCTTTTTAAATCAACAAGTTACTCCAAACTGCTACACGGAGTGCTACACATGATTTCTGAAAACATCCCATATTTGTATAATCGCAATGGTATCTATTACTATCGAACTCGTACCAAATGGCTATCACTAAAAACACGCTGCAAAGCAAAAGCATTCCAATCTTTATGTAAAATAGTTTCCTCGGCTATGAATTATACAGAACCCAGTAAACAGACTCTGGTTACTGATAATGCTAGGCGGTCTATTCCGTTACACCCTCGGTTGATTGAGTTAGGTATATTAGATTGGGTGGTCAACTGTAAGGCTGAAAGGTTATTTCATGAGTGGAAGCCCGTCAAAGGGAGCTACAGCCATGCTGCAAGTCGATGGTTTAGTCGTAACAATCCTTTTAAATCAGAAGTTAAAGGGCAGAAAGCTAGCGTTGATTTCCACTCGTTACGTCACACAGTAGCTACAGAGTTGAAAGTGTCAGGTATACCAGCCATAAGTATGATCACTAAATTTAGCGATATATTTGACTAATCTAAGCATTTTTTCATGATCAGATACGATAGTTTTATTCTGATGACGTCTAGTAAAACTATAATAATTACAGCGTTTAACACCCAATAATCGACACATTGGATCGATTGGCCAGGTCTTCTTATGTTGAGTAATAAACGAGTATTTACTTCGTTTATTTGGCAAAGAATACCCCTTTTTAAAATATCTTTTTCCATTTCAAGACGTTTAACTTGTGCCTTTAGTTTCCTGATCTCTTCTCGCTCAGGAGTTAGTTTTCCGTTTCCCCGAAAAGCATGACCATCATCTTGTTCATGCTCTTTTATCCAGCGACCTAAAACATTTGGATTAAGCCCTAAACTTCTAGAGGCTGCTGCTCTTGTATAGTTTTGTTCAATAACTAAGTTAATTGCGTCTAATTTAAATTCTTTGGAATATTTTTTCTAGCTGACATATCATTTCTCCAGTTAAGTTAATTATTTCTTAACTAGACTGATTAGATCCATTAAGCCATGCCACCTTGTACCAATGAAGTTTAGCAACTACAATTTGAGTTAATGCGTCTTGTTCTTAAACGTTGAACATTATAATTATATAGGGAATTGAAGTAATGATTGAACTCAAAATACTAGCGGTCGGAACGGGGTTAGGGGTGGAACTGCCACGAGAGGTGCTCGAACAGCTTGGCGCCAACGAGGGAGAAAGCATCTTTTTAGAACATATGTGTAACGCCTCCTATCGGCTAGCAAAACATGATGAAAAATTTGTTGAACAAATGATTCTTATCGACGGCCAGATGCACGAGGAAGATTCCTAATACGGAAGCCGTGGAGCAGAATGACAAGGTGACAATTAAACACAACTGATCAGTTGGTTGGAATTTTGGTGCCAGTTCCACATAGCGCTAATATCAACAAAAGTTATTTATATTCACTATATCGCAGTATTATCATCCTATTTCAGTGAGTTTTAATATTTTTATACACATAATGCAAGAACACCTCAAAATAGCTGGACTGAGAAGAAGTATACTCTATCAGCTAGACTTAATCGGTTAGAGACAACTATTAAGAGGGGAAATTAGTCCATGCAAGATTTTAACTATTTAGCACTAATTTGGTCTAGTGTTTTTGTGTCTTACTATTTGGCTAATAAAACCCACTTAACACCTTTACTATTCTACTTAGTGATGGGAAGTATCTTAGTTACCTTTGGTCTAGTTCCTGTCAAAGCAACACCTTTTATTGCTGGCTTCTCTGAGTTCGGCATTATCTTGATAATGTTTGCCTTAGGATTTGAAGAAAATCCCACTGTATTTATACGTAATATTAAGCGTACATGGGGTATCGCGTTGTTTGGCGCTTTAGGGCCCTTTCTGGCGTCATATTTTTTTTCCATCTTTTTTTGGCATGACATCAATATTGCAATCTTGGTCGGACTTGCGATGGCTGCGACCACTGTTTCGCTATCCATGGCGGTTCTCAAACATGAAAACCTTCATTTGACCAAAGCGGCCACCGGTATTATGACGGCTGCGGTTCTTGATAATGCAGCCTCATTGGTTTTTGTTGCTATATTGGTTCCTTTAGTTAGTGGGCAGGGTGAACCGACGATTGCTGGTATTTTATTAACTACTAGCAAGGCCTTGCTCTTCTTTGGAGTGGTTATTATCTTTGCCCTCTGGGTATTTCCGAGGCCAGAAAGCCATTTATTTGGTTGGAGGCGATCCTTATTTAACTGCTTTGGCTTGCATAATTTATTGGCCTTTAGTGATGGTAAAGTATCGACTCTAGCTATCCTTACTATCGCTGTTATCTTTGCCATCATAGCCCATTATTTTGGTTTACACCCAGCCGTTGGCGCATATATGGCTGGTTTGATAATGCGCAAAGAATATTTCTATCGCGTGGATAAAAGGGGGACCGTAAATACCTATAAGAAAACACGTCAGATCATTGATGATGTAGCATTTGTCTGGATTGGTCCGATATTTTTTGTCAACTTGGGGGCGAAAATCGTACTAGATGGAGATATATTGCTGAGTATTATTGATACTACCCTAGTGCTGACTCTTATCATCATGATTACGCAAATACTATCTGCAGGCTTAGCCGCTCGTTTTACCGGAAATTTCGATTATAAAGAGTCGGTGATGATAGGATTCGGCATGTTAGGGCGTGCTGAGCTCACGTTTGTGGTGATGGACATCGGTTATGTACACAATAGTATATTTACCACAGAAGTCTTTTATACCTTGATGTTTACTGCTTTTGCGCTCAATATTTCGGTTCCTCTATTTATCAAGTTTTGGCATCATTATTACTTTAGAGAGAAAAAAAACTTTTCCAAGAATAATAATACCGATGACTAATCATTGGGCCAGAACGAAAAAAAAGTCACTAATAAATCATAGTTGAATATCGATCTAGTACCCGAGAAATAGTTTTACTCTGAAGTAGTCAAATATCTAGTAACGACTTTTCGCATTTAATGATCCGGTGACTTATTTTGATTTACCTCTGTTGTATGATGCTCTATCCAATGATTCTTATAATGGCTTTCAGTCATTGTTTTGAGTGTGCCTGAATAGATAATAAAAAAGCCTACCAAGGATAAAACAATCGGATAGGGTAAGGCTGCAATAACCATTCTACCGTATGATAATCGTATAAGAGGAGCAAGGGAGATGTAAGAAAGAATAGAAATGCTGCCTGTCCGTTGTGGGGTTGCAACACTTGGCAGATTCGTGCCAGTGTTAATGGCGACAGCCAGTTAGTAGCATCAGCACGAGCAATATCTGTACTGGCAGTCAATGGAATTGCAATCGGCATCGTATCCCCCCATCATTCTCATTATAGCATCTGTTGGAAAAATCGCCTGATTTCGGTATTAATTGATAACAAGATAAACATCACTTACCATGGGTTTTACTATGCGTTCAGCGTACAACGGAGCTTATGTTTCTTTTAGGGTTATATTTATTTATTGCATTGTTCTTTTCGTTTTTGTGTTCTATTGCAGAAGCTGTATTATTGAGTGTTTCTCGGGTATATATTGCCCTGATAGAAGAAAAAGGACACAAATCAGGTAAAATTCTCCGTGAGTTAAAGGAAGATATAAATAGGCCATTGGCCGCTATTTTGACCTTAAATACTATAGCTCATACCGTCGGTGCTGCAGGAGTTGGTGCTCAAGCAACTTTAGTATTGGGAAATGTTTCATTAGGCGTTGTATCCGCAGTATTAACTTTCCTGATCCTAGTTTTTTCAGAGATAATTCCAAAAACACTTGGAGCATCATATTGGAAAGTATTGGCTCCTGCTACCGCCTATAGTCTGAAATTTATAATATATATATTAAACCCGATAATCAAAATATTAGAGTTTATTACTCGCAATATGGTAAAGAAGGAGCCTGTGGGGTTTAGCCGAAATGAGTTTTCCATTATGGCGCAGTTGAGTGCTGAGGAAGGGCATATAGAGCAGCAAGAAGCTACAATGTTACAAAATCTGTTGTTGCTTCAAGAAATCAAAATCAAAGAGGTAATGACACCAAGAACTGTGATGTTTTTTGAGTCTCAGCAACTTCGAGTAGGAGAGTTTTTTCATAAGCACAAGAAAAATCGTTTTACTCGGATACCTATTTATGACAATAAACCAGATAATATTGTTGGTTTTGTTATCCGAGCCGATTTATTGTTAGCTCAGGCTCGTGGTAATAGTGATATCAGTTTAAGCAATTATGTTAGGGAGATGCCAACCTTGCTGGATAATATGTGTTTGTCACATGCCATGAAGGAACTACTGCTTAGTGAAGCTCATATTTCACTCGTTGTAAATGAATATGGGACGGTGCGTGGAATATTAACATTGGAAGATATTTTGGAAACTTTAATTGGTCATGAAATAATTGACGAAGGTGACAAAAATATTGATATGCAAAAATTGGCAAAACGCTTATGGAAAGCTAAGGCCAAAAAATACGGCATTGACTTAGAAGAAAACAAAACTAATTGAATCAAGTAGTTTTTAATAAATAGTTTCTTGATACTTTAATGTTGGTTGTGACTCAAAACAAAATTTTTACAACTTTAACTTCCGCTACTTGGCACTGAACAGTCATTTCGATGGCTGATTTTTAGTATCTAAAACCGTCGGTTTTGTGGTCAGGCTGTGTGAAAACTATTTTGAATTGACATGATTATAACTGAAGTTTCAAATGATTTGTGCTTGTAAGATAGAATTTTATTTTGAATTTAAGCTGCTCTAATCAGACTTTAATTATAAAGATAGTCAGTATTTTAAAATCACTTGCTAGAGTGTTAAGGAAGCAAGCGTAAAACTCCTTTACCGTCGATCCCTAGATAGATGTAGCCATCACTTCCTTGAATCACATTTCTGACCCTACCACCAACATCGGTAAGTAGTTTTGTTTGTTTCACAACCTCATTATTCATAATCTCTAATAAAACAAGGTGATTAAATTTCATTGAACCAAGCAATATTTTGCCTTGCCATTGCGGATATTTGTCACTACGGATAAATGCCATACCTGACGGCGCAATAGAAGGATCCCAATAAAGCTTAGGCTGCTCCATTCCGGATTTTTTAGTCAGATCAGTGAACTTGGTATTGTTGTAATTAATACCATAACTGATCACCGGCCAGCCATAGTTTTTACCGGCTTCAATTAAATTAACTTCATCTCCACCCTTTGGTCCATGCTCATGTGACCATATTTGCCCCGTATCACCCAATTTAACAAGTCCTTGTGGATTGCGATGACCATAGGAAAAAACCGCTTTTTTCGCAGCACCATTTTCAATAAATGGATTATCACTAGGAATCGAGCCATCAAGATTTAAGCGATATATTTTGCCGCTATCACGAGATAAATCTTGCGGATTTAGGTCACGATCTTTTCGGTCACCAATTGAAAAATAAATATAGCCATCATCTATCACTATTCGGCTACCGTAATGCGCACCTTTGGTGGTGTTTTCTTCCCCTTTATACAAAACTTTTTGTGCAGTGAGCCTATTATTTTTTGTATCTAACTTAGCATGCATTAATGCAGTATTACTTCCTTTACCTTTTCCTTCTGGGCTAGCATACGTAAAGAATATCAAGTCATTCTTTACAAAATCTGGATGTAAAACAATATCAAGTAAACCACCTTGATTGTTCGCATGTATGTTAGGTAAACCTTGTATTTCAATCGCAGGTTTATTTTCTGCTAACAGAAATAATGTACCTGAACGCTCGGTCGCTAACATTCGTCCATCCGGCAGCTGAACCATACCCCAAGGTATCGAGAGTTCTGGCCACATTAGTTGAGTTTTATAACTTTTTTTATCCTCATCTAAATGAATAGAATGCTTGGCTTGAACTGTGGTTGATAAAAACAAAATCAAAACTGTTACTATCAAATATTTCATATTATTCCTCATAACTTACCTGGGATTGCTTGGCTATCATTCAAAGACTTTAATGCGAACGTTCAATATATTACCGTTTAGTGTCTATCAAGACATAAATATTGATAAAGAGTATGAAGTCTAAATGGACATAGGTCGCTTATAACAGACATTAAACTTTTCAGTTGGTTAGGTCAATAAAGCGAAGTGACCAGTCATTACTCTAGTGTTTCGCCGAGTAGGCGGCTGAGAATAGCTCAGGATGAAAACATCCTAATCAGACTAGGTTCTACCGAATAGGTGGTTTATTAATATCGTATAAGTACTGTAAATGTGCAGCCATAATATTTGTTGAACAGCGACGTTATGGCTGTATCCAAAATCGCTTCAAATTGACTTAAAGCTTAATTATTTGTTGCGCGATGTATTTTCATAAATTCAATTGATTTGCTAATTGCGCTTTTTACTTTTGTTTCCATTTCAAAACGTTCAGAGGCGGGCAAATAAAATGCCATATCAACTTCATGACGGATATAACGAGTAGGTAACTGATTTAACACCACACAGGTCAGATCAGCGATAAAATCTTCATCATATTTTTCGTCAAATTTTGATAAGGAAAAATGCTGCATTACTAATTTTTCATAATAGTTATGAATGTCATCAGATATTTTCATATATGCCTTCCTAAAGATTTACTTAATTATATTTCTAATATTAGTTTAAGATTAACCTGAGATCCGTTTAAATGCTAATTTAATTCTTAATTCTTAATTCTTAATGCATAATGCCTTAATGCTTAAAACCACTAACGTTTTTCAGCGAGTTCAATATCACGTTCAATAGTGGAAATAGCTCTACGACAACGACCAAGGCGCTGATGTAAAGCAAGCACTTCAGATGATAATTTTTCACTCTCATGATTTTTACATTTCATTCGAGCACTTTCTCGCTCAGAGACCATAGCCATCAAGCGGCGTTCAAATTCATGGTGTTCAGATAACTTTTGATATAGCTGATGACTACTAAGCATTATATTCTTAGCTAGTTCACTGTATTTGCTGGCTTGTTTTACTTTGGCTTTTTTAATACGTACTTTGTTATTAGCATCAAAACTTAATTTTGCAGCCTGATGCATCACTTCATTTGATTGTAATGCATTAGCTATAGCAGATATTTGCTGCTCAATTTGCAGTAAAAGTACTTTGGATAGATCAATTTTATTAGCAACAACTAAACGAGAAAATTCAGATATTCTACGCTGAATCTCACGTATATAAGGGCTGAACTGATCACTTTGACTCATAAATAGCGTTGATGAAAATAAGTTATTATTTTCAAGCAAGCGGTGTGTCTTAAGTTGAGTGTTTTTTATATCAGTTTGTTTGGCTTTAGCATCAAGTGTTTTTAATAACACGGATAAACGCTCAATAGAGTTCATTATTTAACCTAAGGTAGGATCAACAAGCAAAATTCAACACTAACTATAACATCTGCCTTAAGCATGTACTCAATACAAATGAGTGTTTTCGAGAAAAGTGGCAGCTAAATGTGTACGTTAGTTATAAATAGAGAACTTGAAAAAAACCATCTTTGTAACACTTTATTTACATTAGTTGTTTTTTTATTTTAATTCGTTGATTTTATTGCGATAAATAAATTTTTGTTAAATTTTGTCAAAATTACTTATAAAATATATATTAAAGTGTTTTTATTATAAGTAACTGTTATTTAATGTGAATATTTATTGTTTTGAAGGTTGTATATCCTAAGGTAAAAATAATACTGATCTTTTTAGTGAAAGTTTTCTGTTAATCAAAACTTTATTTTAAGTTAACTAAAAAGTTTTATTTTTCATGTGTTTGCTTGTTTTTATGCGCTTATTTTATGGATTTTTAAATGTTACAGAAGTATGTCTATTTGTAAAAAACATTACTAAATGGTTATAAATGGTGTTGACGATACGCGCTAATCCCGTTTAGTATCGTAGAGGACAGATCAGGTCTAATGACTCGTTCAAAAAAGTTTATGAGGCAATATAGCTTCGAAACGACATATAAATAATTAAACAAATAAATAACAACCAATCACGAATGTGATTCAGGGAGTAAACATGTATAACAATAGCAAAGTTGCTAAGGCTATTCGCCTAGCTATGATGTTTGGTGCGGCTGCAACTGCATCAGTTTCAACTTCAGCATTTTCAGTTGAAGAAGTAACAGCAGCAGAAGAAGTAGAGCGTATTGAAGTAACAGGTTCACGTATCAAGCGTGCTGACATGGAAGGTGCAAATCCAGTTCAAGTTATTACACGTCAAGAGTTAGTAATGTCTGGCATCACCAATATGGGTGATATTCTTCAAGAAATCCCTTCAGTTGCCGGTGCAGGAACGAATACCGCAGTCAATAATGGTGGTTCAGGTGCAATTCGCGTATCACTTCGTGGTTTAGGTTCTTCTCGTACGTTAGTACTTTTAAATGGTCGTCGTATAGTCGCTTCAGGCACAGGTGCAGATAGCTCTGTAGATTTAAGTACAATACCTACAGCGATTGTTAAGCGGGTTGAAGTATTAAAAGATGGTGCATCTGCTATCTATGGTTCTGATGCTATTGGTGGTGTTGTAAACATCATTACGCGTGATGATTTTGAAGGTGCTGAATTTAACGCAAGTTATGATATAGGTACAGAAGAGTCAGATGGCTCTACTAAATCAATAGATTTTACTATTGGATTTAGTAACGACAAAGGTAATGCAGTAATCAATGCATATTATGTTCAGCAGGGCGAGCAAATGTCAGGCGACCGTGATTGGTCTGCATATGAGTTAGATTTAAACCCGTACACAGGTGAACTTGATAAAGGTGGTTCTTCTGCTCCACCATGGGGTCGTTATAACGGCATAGAAGATGGTGCTCAAGGTTGTGGTTCTGTAACTCACGGTGCGGGCAGTGGTCCAGGCCAATCAGATCCTACTGATTTTAGTAACCCTACGGGCTATGATTGCTGGGATTGGGATAAAGATACCTATAACTATGCACCTGTAAACTATCATTTAACGCCACAAGAGCGTTATGGCCTATTTGCTTCTGGCTCTTATGAACTCGGTGATTCAGCTCGTTTCTTTACAGAAATGAACTTTAACCGTCGTACATCAAAAACTAAATTAGCACCAATTCCTTTGGCGCCATTAGCTTTCTTTGGTCAAGAAGGTACTTACTCAGCAGATAACTATTACAACCAACAGTTTGGTCCAAAAGATGTAAACGGAAATTCTGTTGATATCGCTGATTGGCGTCGTCGTGTTGTTGAAACTGGTGGTCGTGATTCAGAGTTTCGTGTAGAAACGGTGCGCGCCATGTTTGGATTCGATGGCGAATTCTCAAATGGTTGGGGATGGGAAGCAAGTTACGTCTTCGGTCGTAATGACGCGTCAACAAATGCAGCTGGCGGTGTTAACTTTGAAAAAGTAGCAGAAGCAGTTGGTCCTTCATTTTTGGATGATAATGGCAATGTTGTTTGTGGTACAACTGATGATCCAATCGCAGGCTGTGTCTCACTAAATACCTTTGGTACACCGGGTTCAGATTCACAAATTAGCCCAGAAATGTTAAATTTTATTTCGTTTGAAGCTCACGATATTGGTGGTAACGAACAACAAATTATGTCAGCAAGTGTATTTGGCGATGCGTTTGATATGCCTGCAGGTACTGTTGGATTCGCTGCGGGTATCGAACGTCGTGAAGAAAAAGGGTTTGATTACCCTGATGCGTTAATCGCTTTAGGTATTACGTCTGGTAGCTCTCGTTTGTCAACTGAAGGTTCATATTCTGTAAATGAAGCCTTTTTTGAAACTAACTTACCATTGTTAAGCGGCGTAACGGGTGCAGAAATACTAGAAGTTGATTTAGCTTTACGTTACTCAGATTATGACACCTTTGGTAGTACAACTAATCACAAAATTGGTATTCGTTGGGTACCTGTTGAAGGGCTAATGGTACGTGGTACTTCTTCAACTGCATTCCGTGCACCTGGAACAAGTGATTTATTCCAAGGTAATTCAGATAATAGTCCTTCAGTTGTTGATCCATGTAATACGAATCCTACTCCTTTCTGTATCGCTGATGGCGTACCGGCAGCAGGCTTCGAACCAATTGGTGATCAATTATCATCTACACGGGGTGGTAACTTAGACTTACAACCAGAAGAATCTGATATATTTACTGCAGGTATCGTTTATAGTCCTGATTTTGTTGATGGTTTATCAATGACTATTGACTACTGGGATATCGAAATTACTAACGCAATATCAACTATTGGTGAACAACTTATTCTAACTAAGTGTGCCAATGAAGGTGTTTATTGTGATAAAATCACACGTTATGGTTCTACAAGTACGCTTTATGGTAACTCTTCAGATATTAACGACAAAACGACTAACGTTGGTGGTGTAAACTCTTCAGGTTACGATTTTAACATTCGTTATAGTACTGACCTAGAAATTGGTAGCTTAAGCGTTAATTTAGATACTACTTACTACGATACATACGATATCATTCAAGCGGATGGCTCTATCGTTGAAAATGCTGGCGCATACTATGAAAATGGTGGTGATGGTAACTTCCCTGAGTGGAAAACAAATCTAAATGTTACCTTAAGTAATGACAACTGGTCTGCGTCATGGGCTATGCGTTATATCGGCGAATCTGAAGAATTATGGTGGAATGAAACTGCTGCAGATATTGGTGATGTTTTACCAAAATATAAGAGAAAAGCAGTAACTAACTCTGCTGGTGATATCACCTCGTATGATCTTTTCCGTAATGTTGAATCGCAGGTTATTCATGACGTTCGTTTCACTTACTTCATGGATAGCATAACTACGACAATCGGTTTGGATAACGTTTTTGACGAAGATCCACCATATGCTGCTACAGGTTTTAATGACAATACTGACCCGCGTACATATAACACGACTGGCCGTCACATATATGTGACTTTAGGTATGTCTTTCTAAGAAAGATTAATCTAATAATAAAAAAACCGACTAGATTCATCTAGTCGGTTTTTTTTTGCCCAGCGAAGCTGGAATCCAATAAGGCAGATAATGTTGCCGCATCCAACTCCAGACTTATTCGACAAAGTTTAATACGAGTGAATAAGACAGGAGCTTTATGAACGTCACATTTGAAGATTTATGACTCTGTGGCAAAATCTGTGTAACTGCTTATCAGAATTGCTAATTCAATTAAATATTTGAACTCGCTCTAGTTCGCCCATTACTTTTTTGTGAACGAAGAGCTTCTTGATTTTTTCTTCTTATTTCATCAGCTAATTCTTTAGACATACAAGTCTGTTTTTTTCTATGACTACCCGTGGTTGGCCTATATTCGCAAACCATGTTTTTATCCTTAGCCATTTGTGCATACTTTTCATCGTTAGCTTTTGATTTTTCAGAATATCCAGGTGTAGATGAACTGCATGCGCTGACGAAGGTAAGTAATGCAACTACTGTTATTTTTTTTATCATTATTATTCCTTTTATAATATTGTTTTAAATGAATTTTGAAAATTTAAATATATAATCAACATAACATTGTAAGGGGTTGTTGTTAAATATCCTAATTAGTTTCCAGAAAATATCATATTGTTCAAAGTTCAATTTATAATACTCTTGCCTGGGTCATACAGGTTGTGTGAAAATTAATTGCTGTTTTATCAACTAACTTATTCTACAATAAAAACATTTAGTAACATGCGGAGCAGCGTTATCAAGCGATTAGAGAAATTAAAAAATAAAGCTGGTGAAATATTAAATCGCACGCTTGATCAACACATCAACTTGGCGGTAACAGGCTTAAGTCGAAGTGGTAAAACTGCCTTTATAACCTCGTTAGTTAATCAATTGATAACCGAAGGTAATGGCAGTAAGTTAAGCTTTTTTGATCCCGTACATAACGGCAACTTTATTGCCGCGAAAAGAGTGGCTCAAAAAAACTTATCTATTCCTCGATTTGATTATGACAAAGCAATAACATCCCTTACCAATGAACCACCCTCATGGCCAGAGCCAACGCATGGCATAAGCGAACTGCGTATTGCTATTCGTTATCAGCCTCAAAAATCATTATTAAAGTACGCTGCTGATATGGCTACCTTAACCCTTGATATAACCGATTATCCTGGCGAATGGTTACTTGATTTACCCATGCTTAAGCAAACCTATGAGCAATGGTCTGAACAAACCCAAGCATTATTAATTGCATCACCCCGTGACAAATTTTCTCAGGCTTTTTTAACTAAAGTTGCCAATATAGATCCCTTTGATACTGCCGATGAAGAGTTGTTGGCTGAATTAGCGAAAGAATATACTGAGTTGCTGCACACTTTTCGTTATCAATTAGGTCTTAGCGTTATTCAACCGGGGCGATTTATTTTGCCTGCTGAATTAGCCGGTGCGCCTATTTTAGAGTTTTTTCCTTTTCCTAATTTAACTAATATTGATGGTAACGATTACCAAAATGCCAGTGATGATAGTTTTATTGGTATGTTAAGAGCGCGTTTTCTCGAATATAAAGAGGAAGTTGTCAAAAAATTCTATCGTCAACATTTTTTACGTTTTGATAGGCAAATTGTTTTAGCTGATTGTTTAACACCGCTTAACGCTTGTTCTGAAAATAGCGGCCCTGAAAGTTTTGATGATTTACAATTAGCGATAGATATGATTTTAGAAAGTTATAGCTATGGTAAATCAGGTTTGTTTTCTCGTTTGTTTTCTCCAAAAATTGATAAGCTACTTTTTGCTGCAACTAAAGCGGATCATGTCACTAGTGAGCAACATGCGCCTATGGTATCGTTATTCAATCAATTGATTTATCAAAGCAAACATAATATTAACTTTGAAGCCATTGAAATGAAAACGCTTGCTATCGCTTCGGTGAAAAGCACAACCTCAGGTAAGAGTTTTCATAACGGGCAGCAAGTATCCGTTGTTCAAGGTCACACAGTAAAACGCACTTTGGCAAATGAAAAAGGCACGTTAGAGAAAATCACGTTATTTCCGGGCTCTGTGCCAGAAAAGTTACCTAAAAAAGAGTTTTGGCAACAATGTGCTTTTAACTTTATAAATTTTTCACCCATGAGTGGTATGACAAAACACCAATCTTTGCCCCACATTCGCATGGATCAGGTATTACAATTTTTGCTGGCAGATAAAATGATATGACCCAAACAAATAACAACACCGATAAAGAAGTACATCAGCAGCAAATTTTATTTTCTGAAAGTGAACTGTCGAGTAGTGAATTTACGCCAGAACTTAAAGAGAGTGCAGATGGTAAGCAGGTGATTTTTGATAATCAAGATTATTTACCTATAGATGAAGCCACTGATCTGCCAGCAGTGCTAAATGAGCAGGCACTAGCTGAAAGTGTATCTGAAACCAAAAAGAGTCGTCCTCGTTGGTTATGGCGACTTGTTTTGTCTTTGCTCGCGGTTGTTATTGGTGTTGAAACGGTTGATTTCTTTCTCAACGGTTTTGTGCAGTCGCCCATTATTACCAGTATTTATGCTGTTATTTTATCTTGCTTAGTTGTGCTTGCTTCTTCAAGTGTTTTTAGTGAGTGGTCAACATTAAGGCAATTTAAACGCAGAGAAAAGTTAAAGCAGCAAGCTAACGAATTACTGTTAAATAGCGATACTTCGACAACGCAAAAGTCAGAATTATTAGACGTAGAAAGCTTTTGTCAAAAAATTACTGAAAACCTACCTTGCGATCTTTCTTTTGAAAAAGAAGGTGAAAAAGAAAATGAACAAGCTTGGCAAGATGCGTTAAATAGCCCGCATTCAAACCATGAATTACTACAACTTTATTCACGTGTAGTGTTATCAAAAGTTGATGAAAAAGCACTGGCTGAAATTGCTCGCTTTTCAACAGAGGCGGTGGTTTTAGTTGCGCTGAGTCCTGTAGCCGTTATTGATATGCTAATTATATTATGGCGAAATCTACGTATGATCAATAAAGTCGCTGGCTTGTACGGATTAAAGTTAGGCTATTGGAGCCGCATTAAATTAATAAGGCAAGTGTTCGTTAACATGGTTTATGCAGGCGCCAGTGAGCTTATTGCTGATTTTGGCAGTGAAATGATTGGCGCTGACCTGCTTGGCAAACTTTCTGGACGCTTAGCACAAGGTTTAGGCGCCGGTATGTTAACCGCGCGTTTAGGTGTTAAAACAATGCAGCTATGTCGCCCTATTCCCTTTGAAAATAAGCCTAAGCTAGCTCATGTTCGCAAAGAAATGCTGACTACAATTAAAAACTTAATTAGCCGAAAAGCTTAACGTTAGCGTGATTAATAGTGATCGCGCATATATTGTAACCATTATTTTACAATAATCATGTTCGAACGTTTTTCGACCTTTTTACATTGCTTCCCTTTACTTAACTTCTTATCTTAAGATAAAAGTAACTAAAGGGGACTTCCCCGTAAAAGCATAAGGTTACAGCCATGGCAAAAGCCGCTAAACAAAAATCAACTAAGTATGTTTCAAAACATGCCGACGAGCAGGGCATTATTCATTGGTCTGCACAAGAAAATAAAATATGGAATACGCTGATTTCTCGTCAGCTTTCGCATATTAAAAATAAAGCTTGTGACGAATACTTTGTAGGGTTGGAAAAATTGAAATTGCCTATGGATAAAATTCCACAGCTTGGTGATGTATCAAAAGTATTACAAGAAACAACGGGCTGGCAGTGTTATCCCGTTCCTGCGTTAATTGGCTTTGGGAAATTTTTCAAACTTTTATCAGAAAAAAAATTTCCGGTAGCAACCTTTATTCGTACTGAAGAAGAATTAGATTACCTGCAGGAACCCGATATATTTCATGAAATATTTGGGCATTGTCCACTACTCACTAATCCATCATTTGCAAACTATACTCAAGCCTATGGAAAAATGGGGTTGAATGCGACCAAAGAGCAGCGCGTATTTTTAGCTCGCCTGTACTGGTTCACTATTGAGTTTGGTTTGCTTGACACACCTAAGGGACTTCGAATTTATGGTGGTGGTGTTTTATCTTCACCTAGTGAAACTAAATACGCACTAACGGATAAAAATGTTGAACGTAGAGGCTTAAGCAAAAATAAAGTTATTGATGTGTTAAGAACCCCGTATCGTATTGATATTATGCAGCCTGTTTACTTTATGCTTACTAAAGTAAGTGATTTAGACAGCATTAGAGAGTTAACAGTAGAAGATATTATGGCGTTAGTTGAAGAAGCTAAAACCCTCGGCTTGTTTGATGCTAAATTTCCTCCAAAAGAAGTCGCTTAACTCAGCAGAAATTAATTGAAACTTGAGTGATGGCTAAGCAGTAGCTAAATAATAATTAAGGAATAAAAAATGAGTAAAGAATTATCAACACAGCAATGTGAAGCGTGTCATGTTGACGCCCCTAAAGTGAGTGATGACGAATTAAAGCAGCTTTTAGGGCAAATCCCTGATTGGGTGCCCCAAGTACGTGATAACGTGATGATGTTAGAACGTGAATACAAATTTAAAAATTTTAAGCTAGCATGGGCATTTGCCAACAAAGTAAGTGAGCTAGCTGAAGCCGAATTTCATCACCCTTCTATTTTACTTGAATGGGGTAAGGTTACGGTAACATGGTGGACACATTCAATTGGTGGCTTACATAAAAATGACTTTATTTGCGCAGCAAAAACAGATCAATTGATGTAACTGGTATAACTTCCACCAAGAAACAAGCACATTATGTATTGTTGTAACCGATTTTAAAAAGCCTTAATAATATCTATTATTAAGGCTTTTATATTGTAAAAATTAGTTTACAATAACTTTTTTGATCTTTGAAAGGGTTGTTTGCATGCGCTTGGAAATTACTTGTCATGACCGTGTTGGTATGGGGCAAAAAGTATTAGGTATTTTTGTTGAGCATGGTATTAATGTTCGGGGTATTGAATTAAAAGAGCTAGGCAGAATATTTATAAATATTCCTGATTTAGAATTTTCAGATTTACAAACTTTTATGCCTCAATTGCGCTTATTAGAAGGAGTAGGGGATGTAAGAACAGCACCTTATATGCCATCAGAGCGTGAGCAAAATGAACTTATAACCTTAATTAAAACTTTTCCGGATCCTTTTATTTCACTCGATGCTAAAGGCAATATTCGTATCGTAAATAATATCGCTGCCTCTATTATGGGCTGTGATGACGATAACATTAAAGGTCAACATATTAGCCAATGGTTAAAAGGTTTTAACTTTACACGTTGGTTAGACAGTAATGATGTATTGGCTCAGACCCGTCGTTTAAAATTTCAAGGTGAAGATTTTGTCGCTGATATAATGCCTATTAATGTAGCCAGTGAAGATGATGTTGAAAAAAACAAGAAAATTTTAGCGGGCGCAGTGCTAATTTTAAAGTCTGAAGCACGTTTAGGGCAGCAAATTAATGCTTTTAAGCAGCCGAATGAAAACACTTTTTCAGGCATACAAGCAAGTAGTACGGGTATGCGAAAAGTTATTCGAGAAGCGAAACGAATGTCTCAACTTGACTCTTCTATTCTTATTATTGGTGAAACAGGCACAGGCAAAGAGCTATTAGCAAGAGCTTGCCATGCAGCCAGCGAACGTGCAGAACAACCCTTTATGACGCTTAATTGTGCAGCTTTACCTGATGATGTTGCAGAATCAGAATTGTTTGGTGTTGGTGAAAAAGAGCAAGAAAAAAGCAAACGAGGTATTTTTGAACTCGCTGATGGTGGTAGTGTTTTTCTTGATGAAGTGGGAGAAATGTCGACTAAATTACAAAGTAAATTATTACGTGTTATTCAAAATGGTAGTTTTAGAAGAGTAAATTCAGAACAAGAAGTTACGGTAAATGTACGTATTATTAGCTCGACTAACAAAGATCTACTTAATTTGGTTTCAATTGGTGAGTTCAGAGAAGATCTTTATTATCGTTTGAACGTTTTTGGTTTAAATATCCCCCCTCTTCGAGAACGTCGTAGTGATATCTTGCCACTAACAGAATTCTTTATTGCTCATGCAGGACAAAAAATTGGCAGCGTTAATTTAAAACTAACCCAAGAGTGTCGTGATTTTATTGAACACTATCCATGGCCAGGTAATGTGAGGCAATTAGAGAATGTTTTAACCCGAGCAGCCTCTTTGCTTGAAGATGACGAAATTGAAGTTTCTCATTTACAATTACCTGCCTATACGCGTGAACATGGTTATTTAGAACAAGAATTTGAAGGCACGCTTGATGCCGCCGTTAAAAATTTTGAAGCAGATTTATTGCGCAAACTTTACCCTGCCTACCCAAGTACAAGACAGCTAGCGAAAAAGCTAGGCTTAAGTCATACCGCCATTGCTAACAAATTACGCGAATATGATATTAATAAGAAAACTGTAAAAATTTAGAAATTAACCGCCCTTGTCGCTATATAATCCAATTTAGGTGTCAAAAATACTCATTGACTAACGTCAACTCCGTGTTTTTTCCTTTAAATTGAAAGATACAACTTAAAGGGCACTCAATAATAAGCTTATCTTAAAGTGGAAAAAAGCATGTAAAGAATTTTTTCCACGATTAAATAACCTCTCTTTTGTTATTACTTGTGGCTTTTAGTTAAATACTCGTAAAATTAGTACTTTATTTCAGTCTTGTTTTTACTAAAAGGTTTTTCATGAAATTAGCTACCCTTAAAAATAATACCCGTGACGGGCAATTAGTGGTTGTCAGCCGAAGTCTTGATAAAGCGGTTGCTGTGCCTGATATTGCCAATACATTGCAAAGTGCATTAGATAATTGGCAAGAAGTTTCTCCAAAATTAGAGCGTATCTATAAAGCATTAAATGAAGCCTTAGCTGGCTCCTTAGCTTATTCTGTAAGTAATGGTGATATTGTCAACGCTATTGATTTTGACCAAGCTCAATGTGAATCTCCCTTGCCTAGAGCTTATCAATGGGCCGATGGCAGTGCTTATGTCAATCATGTAGAGCTAGTGCGTAAAGCGCGTAATGCTGAGATGCCAGAAACGTTTTGGACTGATCCCTTAATGTATCAAGGTGGCTCTGACGCCTTTATTGGCCCACGTGACGAGATTAAAGTTGCTTCACAAAGCTATGGTATTGATTTTGAATCAGAAGTTGCTGTTATTACCGACGATGTACCCATGGGGGCATCAGTTGAACAGGCTGCTGGGCATATCAAATTACTCATGTTAGTAAATGACGTATCTTTACGTAATTTAATTCCTGGCGAGTTAGCCAAGGGGTTTGGGTTTTTCAGTTCAAAACCTTCAAGTGCATTTTCTCCTGTCGCTATCACGCCTGATGAATTAGGCGCTGCTTGGGACGGTGCAAAATTACACCTTCCATTAACTACCCATTTTAATAATAAGCTATTTGGACAACCCAGTTGTGGTGTTGACATGACCTTTGACTTTCCAACCATCGTTGCTCATGCTGCAAAAACTCGCCCACTATCAGCAGGTTGTATTGTTGGGTCAGGTACTATTTCCAACTATGATCGCTCAGCAGGCTCAAGCTGTTTAGCAGAAAAACGTATGTTAGAAATCATTGCAGATGGAAAACCTAGCACAGAGTTTATGAAGTTTGGTGATAGTGTTCGTATTGAAATGTTTGATGAAAATGGTGATAGCATATTTGGCGCTATTGAACAGACTGTTGTGGAATATAAAGCTTAATTAGTTAAGGAATACTATGAAACTTTATGGTTATTGGCGTTCAACTGCTGCTTATCGAGTACGAATAGCATTGCATTTAAAAGGCATCGACTTTGAGTCTATTTCTGTGCACTTAGTTAAAAATGGTGGGGAGCAGCGTGAAGATAATTATACTGCAATCAACCCTAACCAATTAGTACCCACCTTAATTGAGGGTGATTTTTCACTAAATCAATCGCTGGCAATTATTGATTATCTAGAAGCGACGCAGCCAGGCTTGTCTTTATACCCAAAAGGATACCCAGATGACATACAAGTTAGGGCAAAAGTACAAGCGTTAGCGTTAGATATTGCCTGTGAAATTCATCCGTTAAATAATTTACGCGTTCAGCAATACCTAGCCTGTGATCTTGGTTTAGGAAATGAAGCAAAATCTGCATGGGTTGATCATTGGATGACAATTGGCTTTAATGCGATAGAAAAGCAGTTAGTGCAAACCGCAGGTTGTTACTGTTTTAAAGATCAAATAACGGTTGCTGATATTTGCTTGGTGGCACAAGTGTATAATGCAAACCGTTTCAATGTAGACATGAGTGGCTATCCCTACATCAACCGTGTGGTTGATAATTGCAATAAACTTGAAGCTTTTCAGTTAGCATTGCCTGAAAATCAAGCCGATGCACAATTATAGAAAGTCACAAGCTAGAAAAGTGACGAGTTTCGATCCTCAACTAAACTATCAGTTAGTTGTCTTCGAAACTCGCTACTTAATTTAACTTAATGCAATATTCTCGCTTTAATCGTACCGTCAATCGCTTTCAATGCTTTTAATGCTTGAACGCTGTTTGATGATTCAATATCAATAACCACATAACCTATTTGAGCATCTGTTTGTAAGTATTGTGCTGCAATGTTTATGTTGTTTTGTGCAAAGGCTTGGTTAATTTTTGTTAACACGCCTGGTTGGTTATGGTGAATGTGTAATAATCGGCTAATACCTCTTTGTCCCGGTAAAGTATGCTCTGGTAAAGATACTTCTGGAAAATTAACCGCCGATAAACTTGAACCATTATCTGAATATTTAGCCAGTTTACTCGCAACTTCTAAGCCAATATTTTCTTGAGCTTCTTTCGTGCTGCCACCGATATGGGGTGTAAGAATAACATTATCAAAGCCACGTAGTGGTGATACAAATTCATCATCATTACCTTTTGGCTCAACAGGGAACACATCAATAGCGGCACCAGCAATTTTTTTATCTGATAACGCTTGTGCAAGAGCATCAATGTCAACTACCGTACCGCGAGAAGCATTGATAAAAATAGCGCCTGTTTTCATCGCTGAAAATTCAGCGGCGCCTATCATGTCTTGCGTTTGAGGTGTTTCTGGTACATGCAAGCTTACCACATCAGCTTCACCCAATAATGCTGTTAATGATGGTGATTGGCTTGCATTGCCTAATGGTAATTTTGTTTCAATATCAAAAAATCTAACTCGCATACCTAACGTTTCCGCTAGAATGCCAAGTTGGGTACCAATATGACCGTAACCGATAATGCCTAATGTTTTTCCACGAGCCTCAAAAGAGCCTACTGCTGATTTTAACCACTGACCACGATGGGCTTTAGCGCTTTTTTCTGGAATGCCGCGTAATAATAATAACGTTTCACCTAATACTAATTCAGCAACAGAGCGCGTGTTAGAAAAAGGGGCATTAAATACCGGGATACCAAGTTTTTGAGCCGCTTTAATGTTAACTTGGTTCGTACCAATACAAAAACAACCAATAGCTACTAGTTTTTTAGCATGGCTTAGCACTTCTTCAGTTAATTGAGTGCGAGAGCGAAGACCTATAAAATGTACACTGGCTATTTTTGCAATTAAATCATCATTAGAAAGTGATGTTTTAATATACTCAATATTTGAATAACCTTTAGCGTTCAGTTCTTCAAGTGCGCTTTTATGAACGCCTTCAAGTAACAGAATTTTAATTTTGTCTTTTGCTAATGAATTTTTGTTTGTTGTCATGAGATATGGCTTCGCTTATTTAAGTTAGTGCTACATTGTTAGTAAAAATGTTAGTTAAATAAAAGTCAGCTAAATAAAACGTTTAGATGGCTAGATATCTATAATCCAATTAAGATAGCATATAGTGTATAAACTCTAAAGAAAATATTTAGCCTAGCTGTTATATATTCATTTTTTTTAAAATCCATCTAACTATTAATAAAGAATTAGCTAATTATTAGTAAAATATTAATTAACTAATACTGAATAACTTTTACACCATCTTCACTGCCAAGCACCAGTATATCAGCACCTCTGATAGCAAATAAACCATTGGTCACTACACCAACAATGGCATTTATATCGGCTTCTAATTTTTTAGGGTCAATAATAGATAAGTTATGAACATCAAGAATAACGTTGCCATTATCTGTAATAACGCCTTGGCGATATACAGGATCGCCGCCAAGTTTTACTAATTCTCGAGCAACATAGCTTCGTGCCATCGGTATTACTTCAACGGGCAAAGGGAAATTACCTAATACTTCAACTTGTTTTGAATCATCAGCAATGCAAATAAACTTTTTGGCTACGGCGGCAACAATTTTTTCGCGGGTTAAGGCAGCACCACCGCCTTTAATCATGCTCATATGCTTGGTGATTTCATCAGCACCATCAACATAAACATCTAAAACATCAACATTATTAAGATCAAATACTTCAATGCCATGCGCTTTTAGTCGCTTACTTGATTCTTCTGAACTTGACACAGCGCCCTCAATATTATTTTTAATGGTTGCTAAAGCATCAATAAAATAATTAACGGTAGAGCCAGTGCCAACACCAACAATGGTGTCATTTCTAATAAATTCTAACGCTTTAATTGCTGCGGCTTTTTTCATTTCATCTTGAGTCATTAGAGTGCCTTTTGGGGGAAGTGTGTTACCAGTATAATAATGGTGCAGATTATAGCAGCCGCATTAAAAAAAGCTATTAAGTCGTGTTGAAGGTTTTAGCTATTATTACTTATCTAAAACCGATAATGCCTTGTTGGCGTAATTATTTCAGGTAAAGGAATATCCCATTGTTCTGTAGGAATTTCATCTACTTGTTGGCAGTCATAAGCAAGGCCAAGAGGATAAACGTGATGTTGTTGCCAATTTAACAGCGTTCTGTCATAAAACCCGCCGCCCATACCTAATCTAGCACCAGTGTTGTCAAAGGCAACTAACGGGGTGCATAGCACATCAAGTTGATCTAACGGGCAAACCTTATTTACCTCTAATTTTGGTTCATAAATACCATAATAATTTTTTACCATAATACTGTTGTTTTCAAATAACAGAAACAGTAAATGGCCAGCGCAAAAAGGGTGTAATACGGGCAAATAAACGTGTTTTTGTTGTTGCCAACACCACTCAATAAAAGGCATAGGGTCAAGTTCACCATCATTTGCCAAATATAGTGCAATTTTTTGCGCAGACTGCACTTTTTGATGAGTTGATAAGCGTTCCACAAGAAGATTGCTTGCTTGTTGTTGCTGCTCTTTAGAAAGTGCTTGTCGTCTTGTTCTTATTAGTGTTCTTAGCGAACTTCTTGAATTCATATAGCTTACCTTGAAATAAAAAAGCTGGAAGTTTTACCTGCCAGCTTTTTTCTGCTCGAAACTCAAAACTCGAAACTCAATTGACTACGTGCATACGTATTTCATGTACGGGGTAATTTATTGCCCCGTTGTCGGAATAAATTTCAACCTACATCTATTAATTATGCGTTTCTGAAATACCTTCGTGAGCACCTGTTACCGCAATTTCTTCTTCAAGTTTTTCTTCCATATTAGCAGTGTTATCGCCTTCAGCGCCATGCATCCAATCAACTAGTTTTTCACGCATAGAGTATAAAATGATACCGGAAACAAAAGAAGCAATAACAACACCACCAAAAGCTTGTAATGGCCCAGTTTCACCAACCAGTTTTCCTACTTCAGCAGCAGCATAATTACCTACACCAGAAAAGAAAAACCACATGCCCATCATTAACGATAAATAACGCATTGGGGCAAGCTTAGTTACCATAGACAATCCGATAGGTGACAAACATAACTCACCAAGGGTGTGGAATAAATAAGCACCTACAAGCCATAAAACATGAGCTTTAGTCGTTGACGAGTCACCTATCTGTAAGGCAGCACCAACCATAAATAAGAAGCCTAAGCCTAAAAAGAGAAATGCTAAACTAAATTTAACGGTAGAGTTCGGCTCTTTATCTCCCATGTTGATCCATACCGAAGCAAATATAGGTGCAAGAATAATAATGAATAATGGGTTGACAGATTGTAACCACGTTGCCGGCATTTCCCAGCCAAAGAATACTAAGTCTGTTTGGTTTTTAGCAAATAAATTCATTGAACCTGCAGCTTGTTCAAATCCCATCCAAAAAACAATAGTAAAGAAGCTCATAATTAAAATAACTTTAATACGATCTCTTTCTTCTTTAGTAAGCGGTTTTACAATACCCGCCGACTCTTCTTGTGATAGTTTAGCTGAAGGTACTCTACCTAAATCGCCTAAATATTTTTGTGATGAAGTTAGTTGTAAAATAACCCCTAATAGCATACCGATACCCGCGGCAAGAAAACCGTATTGATAATCTACTTTTTCAGCAATAGTACCAACTATTAGGTAACCCATAATAGAGCCTAAATTAATACCCATATAGAAAATGGTAAAAGCACCGTCACGGCGATGGTCGCCTTCTTCATATAAGTCGCCTACCATGGTTGAAATATTAGGCTTAAAGAAGCCGTTACCTAGTATTAATAAACCAAGCCCTAAAAATAGAAATTCTTTTTCAAACCCTGAAATCATGGCATATGGCGTAGCCATAGCAAATTGCCCTAACATCATTAATATGCCACCAATAATAATAGACTTTCGCTGTCCCAATACATTATCAGCTAACCAACCGCCTGCAACAGGAGTTACATAAATTAAAAAAGCATATAATCCTAAGTAACTTAATGCATTTGCTTCAAGTTCTTTGGTACTCATATCTCCCCAGCCCATTGTTGCTGCTGTGGTTGCTTGTGTTAAATATAAGACCAAAATACCACGTAAACCGTAGTAACTCATTCGCTCCCACATTTCTGTACCAAATAAGAGAAAGAGCCCCTTTGGTTGTCCTAAAAATTCACCTACATTAGGTTTGTTCATAAAATTTTCCTGATTTTCATTATTATATTGAGTTTATTATATTATGTAGAAATAATTGCGTTAGTTTACACCCATCACTTTAAATTTTTATTATAGTGAAGAATGGTTACAATGGGTTGTTATACCTGTGCTTGGGATTAAAGGCAAGTTTGAATAATCAACCAAGCGTTTGTCGATTTGATTAATGTAGCGAAATCTTTCCTATTAAACGACAAAATACTATTGAAGGGATATTATGTTTGGATCGGCAATAATTAACGGTAAGTGCCGATGAATATATAACTTTGAAGCATTTGTTTTAGTCTGGGTATACTGTTAAAATCGCGCATTATTATTTTTAAGCTTGTAAACGCATAACAGGAACTTCTGTGCGCCCATGATAACCCTTATAAAAAAAGCCACTTCTACTTTAGCTTTATTTGCAATTATGTTGAGTATTTCTTTTTCCTCAAGTTTTGCTGCGCAAGTTAGCCAAGCTCAAATAGAGCAATTTAAAAAATTACCCCTAGCTCAACAACAGTCACTAGCAAAGAGCATGGGCGTTGATTTAAATGCAATTAAAAGTCAGGTTTCCTCTACTCAAGGCAGTGTGGCTAGTGAAGTCACGCCTATCTATCCAAGAGGGGTTGTATTTGAAGAAAGTGCTCGTCAGGCTGCTCAAAAACCTGCAGTCGACATTGGAACTAAACAAAAACTTAAGCCGTTTGGCTATGATGTTTTTGCTAATGCACCCTCAACTTTTTCGCCGACATTAAATATTGCTATTCCTGAAAGTTATATTTTAGGGTTAGGCGACAGAATATCTATTCAAGTATTTGGTAAAGAAAATATTGAACTAGAGTTAGATATTAACCGTGAAGGTGATGTTGTCTTTCCATCGCATGGTCCATTCTCTGTGGCTGGTTTATCTTTTGGTGAAATGAAAAAGTTGCTAACAGCTAAAATTAAGGAAAAGATCATAGGGGTTGATGTCGTTATTGGTATGGCTTCATTACGCTCTATGCGAGTATTTGTTTTAGGTGATGCGTATAAACCAGGCCCCTATACCTTAAGTTCACTTTCAAGTATAACGCATGCCCTTTTTGCTGCGGGTGGTATCAGCGATATTGGTTCACTACGAAATATTCAGTTGAAAAGAGGCGGAAAATTAGTCACTACACTCGATTTATATGACCTGTTGATTAATGGTGACTCTACCCATGATTTACTGTTGCAATCAGGTGATGTAGTCTTTATACCGCCGGTTGAAAAAATAGTCAGTGTAAGCGGTTTAGTTAGAAGGCCTGCTATATATGAGCTAACTACAGATGATACCTTTAAAGATGTACTTCGTATGGCGGGAGGCGCATTACCTTCTGCTTACTTAAAGTACACCGAATTAAAACGTTACAAAGACAATAGTTATCGAAGTGTCACTACCCTTGATCTTTCTAATGAATTGATTCTTGCCAATAAAGTGTTTACAGGCGATGTAATCACAATACAAAAAACTGACTATATACGAACGCCGCAAATAACACCTATTACAAATGCCGTGATGCTAAGTGGTGCAATCACCAAACCTGGAAAATATCAATGGTTTGAAGGTCAGAAAATATCAGATATTTTACCTCAAATTGAAACCCATGCTTTATTAGAAACAGACCTTCAATATTCTCTTGTCATAAGAGAGTTAAATAATGCTAGAGATATAGACGTTTTACAGTTTAGCTTATCTAAAGCGTTATCAGATGTGAATTCAAGTGATAATCTACTATTGAAACCCAAAGACAAGGTGATTGTTTTTGCCCATTCGTTAGCAAATTTTTCACGTCAGAATTTACTGACACCTATTATTGCTCAGTTAAAACGCCAAGCAGCTGTGGGTCAACCTTTACAATTAGTAGAAATTGATGGTGAGGTTAAGTATCCAGGCGGTTATCCTTTGGTTAACAATGCCCATGTAGATAGTTTAATTACCGCCGCAGGGGGCTTTCAAGAGTCAGCCTATTTAGAACGAGCAGAATTAACAAGAAATCAAATTGAAGGTATTAGCGTACGGAAAATATCGAAAAATATTGAATTGTCATCAATATTGGCTGGAAATTTAAGTGCTAATATTTTACTGCAAAGTAAAGATCGACTGAACGTTCATAAAATACCTTCATGGAGTGAAAACCTGACGGTAGAGTTAATCGGCGAGTTTGTTTTTCCTGGGCGTTACACTATTCGCCGCGGTGAAACGCTTTCTGAACTTATCGCTAAAGCCGGTGGTTTTACTGAATTTTCTCATCAAGAAGCGTCAGTGTTTACGCGTCTTAAATTAAAAGAAATGGAAAAAAACAATTTATTGAAATTAAGCAGTGATTTAAAAGTTGAAATAGCATCTAAGTCTTTATCAGATACAAATTTTGCTCAATCTAATGCAGAAATTCAAACCTTATTAAATGACATCGTTAAAGTTGAACCGGTAGGTCGCTTAGTACTTGATTTACCTCGAGTTGTAGAGGTTAACGGTTATGATGTTATGTTAGAAGGGGGAGATGCTCTTTATGTTCCCTCACGGAAAAACTCTGTTAATGTTATTGGTCAAGTGCAAGTTCCTGCGTCACATATTTATGATGAAAATTTAACGGCAGGTGATTATTTAGACCAAAGCGGGGGGAGTAAAAAGCGCGCTGATGAAAGTCGAATTTATGTTATCTCGGCAAATGGAAGCATAAAAATGCTATCAAACGGAAATTGGTTTGCTAGTAATACCGGCTCAAATATGAAGCCAGGTGATACCGTTGTGGTTCCGCTTGATTCAGAATATATGAATGATTTAACGCTATGGACCAGTGCAACTACCATTATGTATAATACTGCTGTAGCCATTGCTGCTATTAGTGGACTTTAGTCTAGCAAAGGAACAATAAATCACCTCCCAACAATAAACCACTCCCCAACAATAAACCACTCCCCAACAATAAAATCTTTCTTGCTTCCTGATTTTAATAGCTAGGCAGGTAATAAAATGTCAGCTGTAACAGCATCGTGTTTTCTATAGCATGATGCTACTTAATAAAAAAACGCACCATTTTGGCGTTGTTTGGCTATAAATATGCTGTTAAACTGCGGCATTGTTATTTTTAGTATGTAAATGCATTACAGGAACCTTTTGCGCCAATGATCTCCTTTACAAAAAAAATCATCTTTGCTTTCTTTATTTTAGTTTTAGCTGCTTTAATTACCCCCATCACCTCAAGTTTTGCTGCACAAGTTAGCCAAGCTCAAATAGAGCAATTTAAAAAGTTACCCCCTGCTCAACAGCAAGCACTAGCAAAAAGTATGGGTGTTAACATTGATCAGATTAAAGGTCAGTTATCGAGTGTTAGTGGAGCCGAGCAACCTGAAAAAAACACAAATACCACGAACTACCCAAGAGGGACTCAATTTGATAGCCAAGGAAATCCTATTCAAGACAATTATCAAAAAGAAGAAGAGGTCTTTGACGAAGTAAAAGAATTAAAGCCTTTTGGTTATGATGTCTTTGCTAATGCACCTCAAACCTTTGCTCCAACAATGGATATCGCTATTCCCTCTGATTATATGGTAGCGCCGGGCGATCGAATTTCAATTCAAATTTTTGGCAAAGAAATCGATAATTTAACATTAGAGGTTAACAGAGAAGGTCAAGTTGTTTTTCCAAAACACGGGCCATTTACTGTTTCTGGCTTGTCCTTTAGTGAAGTGAAGCAGTTACTCAGCGCTAAAATTAAAGAAAGAATTATAGGGGTTGATGTTGTTATTGGTATGGCATCATTACGTTCAATGCGAATATTTGTTTTGGGTGATGCCTATAAACCGGGACAATATACCTTAAGCTCACTTTCAAGTATAACGCATGCTATTTTTGCTGCGGGTGGTATTAGTGATATTGGTAGTTTACGTAAAATCCATTTAAAGCGCGCGGGAAAAACAATCAAAACACTCGATTTATATGACTTACTTATTCATGGTGATTCTAGTGGCGATGTTTTATTACAATCGGGTGATGTTGTCTTTGTATCTTCTGTTGGAAAAACGGTATCAATTGATGGCGAGGTACGCCGCCCTGCAATATATGAGTTAACAGAAGGCGATGACTTCTGGGATGTAACAACCATGGCGGGCGGCTTATTACCGAGTGCCTATGCAAAGTCAACTATTGTTGAGCGTTACAATCAAAATAATTTACGTAGTGTCATTAATTTAGATTTATCTAACGCAAAACAAATGTCGCAAAAAGCGCATGCCGGAGATGCTATTCGAGTAATGAAAGCGGCGGAGATGTTTTCAGAATCAGTGACATTGATTGGCGCAATAACGCGTCCGGGGAAATATCAATGGAAACAAGCGCAAAAAATCACTGATTTACTACCTGCAGTTAACTCTCATCTGTTAGCTAATGCTGATTTAAACTATAGCTTGGTTATTCGTGAAATTGATATTGCTCGAAATATCGAAGTTATTCAGTTTTCTTTAGCTAAAGCGATTACATCACCAGAGTCTAGTGATAATATTCAGTTACAAGCGCATGATAAAGTTTTAATTTTTTCGCAAGTAGAAAAGTTAAGTGAAAAAAGTGTTGGGCTTGATACGTTAGCGTTTACTCAAGAAGAATTATTTATAAAAGAGCAAAAGCTTGCTAAGAAAAAATTCAAAACTAAACAGTTTTGGCTAGAATATGGCGACGAAGAAAAACTGTCTGAACTTGACCAAACGAAAAATAAGGCAGCAGATTTAATTAATCTGTCCATTGAAAAAATGTCTGGTGGTCAAGTTGAAGAAATTGTTGATATAAAAGAGTTAGCGCTTTTTTCTCGTCAACGATTATTGCTGCCAATTATCCAGAAATTAAAATATCAAGGGGCGGCAGGTCAACCTATTCAATTAGTTGAAATTGATGGCGCAGTGAAATTTCCAGGCGTATACCCTTTGCCAACAAATGGCAAAGTAGATGACTTAGTTGCAGCAGCAGGCGGTTTGGATGAATCAGCGTATCTAGCCCGTGCTGAAATAACGCGAAGTCAATTGCATAGTCAAAGCGTAACTAAAAATTCACTATCTATTGATTTAGCGGCTGCGTTAAATGCAGATACCGAGGCTAATTTATTATTACAAAGTAAAGATAGGCTGAATATTCATCAAATACCTGCATGGAGTGAAAATCATGTAGTTGAGCTTCGAGGCGAATTTGTATTTCCAGGGAAATATACTATTAGCAGAGGTGAAAATTTATCTGATTTAATCGAAAAAGCAGGAGGTTTTACTCGCTTTGCTCATAAAGAAGGCTCAGTGTTTACGCGTGTTAAACTTAAAGAGTTAGAGCAGCAAAACTTAATTAAGCTAGCAGGTGATTTGCGAATTGAAATGGCATCAAAGTCATTGTCGGATCAGGATTTTTCACAGTCATATGCAGATGTTCAAAAAATGCTGCAAGACTTAACTAAATTACAACCTGTTGGTCGTTTAGTATTGGATTTACCAAAAGTGATTAAAGCAAACGATTATGATGTACTGTTGGAAGGTGGTGATGTACTTTATGTGCCTACTATAAAAAATTCAGTGAATGTTATTGGTCAGGTGCAGGTTTCTTCTTCACATATTTATGATAGCAGTTTAAGTGTTGAGGATTACTTGGCACAAAGTGGTGGTAGTAAAAAACGTGCTGATGATGAGCGAATTTATATAATATCTGCAAATGGAAGTATTAAATTAATGCAAAGCGGAAATTGGTTTTCTAGCGAAGGAAATAATGCTGTAGAAGCCGGAGATACCGTTGTAGTACCGCTTGATACGGAATATATGAATAATCTTAGTTTATGGACAAGTGCAACAACAATTATGTATAACACTGCTGTTGCGGTTGCCGCTATTAGTGGACTTTAATAAAACTCGCCCTTTATCTATAACTAAGGGCTTTTTTTGTTTTTTTATCCCCACATAGTAAGTTGATACGAGAATTTAAAATAGCGTAAAACGCTCAGGAGAGAAGCTTGGAATTTTTATACGAATATGGTTTATTTTTAGCTAAAACCGTTACTTTTGTTATTGCTGTAATTCTCATTGTTGTTGTGGCTACAGCCTCAGCTATTAAGCATAAACATAAAAAAGGTGAATTAGAGATTACTGATTTGTCAAAGCAATTTGAAGAGGTAGAACAAGAAATTGTTCATGCTTTGTTAAATAAAGAAGAGCTAAAGCAAAAAGAAAAAAATGATAAAAAGCTAGCAAAAGAAAAAGCTAAAGCAGATAAACTCTTAGCCAAGAAAAAAGAAAAATCAGCAAGTGATAAAGAAATCGAGCGTAAATCAAAAGTCTTTGTTATTGACTTTAAAGGCAGTATAGACGCTAAAGAAGTTAGCTCTCTTCGTGAGGAAGTTTCTGCAATTTTGTCAGTTGCCACTAAAAATGATGAAGTGTTTGTTAGGTTAGAAAGTGGCGGTGGCATGGTGCATGGCTATGGTTTAGCTTCATCTCAACTTGACAGAATTCGCCAACATGAAATTCCATTAACGGTTTCGGTTGATAAAGTTGCTGCCTCTGGGGGGTATATGATGGCCTGTGTTGCTAACACTATTATTGCAGCACCTTTTGCCATTCTTGGCTCTATTGGTGTTATTGCGCAACTACCTAATTTTAATAAATTATTAAAGAAAAATGATATAGATTTTGAACAATTTACCGCGGGTGAATTTAAGCGCACGGTGACTATGTTTGGTGAGAATACTGAAAAAGGTAAAGAGAAATTCATTGAAGAGCTTGAAGAAACGCATGTTTTATTTAAAGATTTTGTTAGTGAGCACAGACCAAGCTTAGATTTAGAGAAAGTGGCAACGGGTGAACATTGGTTTGGCACTAAAGCACTTGAGCTTGGCCTAATTGATACTATTCAAACGAGCGATGATTATTTACAAAAATTGAGTAAAAGTCATAAGGTTGTTGTGATTAAATATGAAGTTAAAAAAGGGTTAGCAGAAAAGTTTGCCAAAGCGGCATCACTTTCTGTTGAGGGTGTATTAGGTAAATTACTGCAGAAAAACCGTATTTTTCCAAGTTAAAGCTTATTTTTTAAGGTGAATTCGATAAGGCAGTAAGGAGTTAATCCTACAGCCTTATTGAATTTACTGCTTGTTGTCTTTCAAATGATGAAAATCAATGTCTTCAAGTTTATTACCAGCCTTTTCATCTAAATACATATCATGATCAAATTGTCCTTCAGATTTAGCGACGATAATACTAACCATGCTATCGCCTGTAACGTTAACTGCGGTTCGGGTCATATCAAGTAATCGGTCAACACCAATAATTAATGCGATGCCTTCAACGGGTAAGCCTACTTGCTCTAGTACCATCGCTAACATGATCAAGCCAACGCCAGGCACACCCGCGGTGCCTATAGAAGCGAGTGTTGCCGTTAATATCACAGTAACATAATCACCTAATGTTAAGTCTTGACTAAACACTTGGGCAATAAATACGGTAGCTACTCCTTGCATAATTGCCGTTCCGTCCATGTTGATGGTTGCGCCTAAAGGCACCGTAAAAGAGGCAATTGAATTTTTTACGCCCATCTTTTTTGTTGCAGTTTCCAGTGTTACTGGAATGGTGGCGTTTGAGCTTGCGGTTGAAAATGCGAAAATTGCAGCATCACGCATTTTTTTCAGGAAAATAATGGGGTTTAAACCGGTAAACAACTTGAGTAGTAGTGGGTAAGTAATTAAGGCATGACCAAGCAAAACAAAAAGTACAACAAAAAAATAAACGATTAGATTGCCAAACGTTTCGATTGATACTGTGGTAAATAAGCTTGCTAATAAAGCAAATACACCATAAGGCGCAATGTTCATTAAAATAGTAACTAAACGCATAATCACCTCACTTAAGTCTTCAAAAAGTGATGAAACTCGCTCACCTGCTTTGCCTGATAACGCAATCGCAATACCAAATAATAAAGCAAAAACAATAATTTGTAGCATCTTTCCTTGAGCGAATGCTTCAAAAGGATTGGTGGGAAACATTTGAATAAGTACTTGCGCTAACGAGGGCGCTTCTCTACTGCTGAAGCTAGTACTAGCCGACATACCAACACCTTCACCTGGACCAATAATAATGGCAACAAAAATAGCCAAGGTAATTGCTATAGCAGTAGTGACTAAGTATAAACCGATGCCTTTACCACCGATTCTGCCCAATTTTGTAGTGTCTTGTAATGAACAAACGCCACACACCAGAGATACAAAGACTAATGGCACAACAAGCATACGTAAACTAGCCATAAAAATTTGACCAATAACTTCTAACAAACCATCAACTAAGAAATTTTGTAGTGATAAGTCGAACAAAAATAAGTTTAAGACTAAGTCTTTACTATTAGGCATTAGCCACTGTAAAAAAGATCCGAAGGCTATGCCTGAAATCATGCCGATAACAATGCGAGATGTTAAGCTACTTGTTTTTAGTGTAGTCATACTTTAGGTCGATGTTTTATTAAAATTACTTAGTTCATTAGGTTAACAATAAATTAAGTGATTAAAAACAGTTTTACAAATTTAGCACTAAGGTAAGCTTGTTTTTTAGCTAACTTGCTTGATGATTAAGTTTTTTTTTGAATTGATGTATTAAGTTGTACTTTTTTGTTATTTATCAGTTAATATGTTTAATGTTGATTAATCACAAGACAATAGGGATACCTTTATGGAGTTACTTCGACGCTTTAGTTTTACTCTGTTATTAATGACGTTAACCACATTAGTAGCATGTGGTGGTGGAGATGGAGGATTATCAATAGATGGGGGTGGAGGAGGTGCAGTCACAGAGTCTGTTGTTATCTCACTGGCACTTTCAAATAAAAAGGTAACAGGACAAGAGCCTATTATTGTAACAGCCACCTTAACTCAAGGTAGTGTTGTGGTTCCTAACACAACCGTGATTTTCACTTTAGATACGGTAGCTTCAGGGATTGGTGCTTTTTCTCCTAGCTCAGGCACAGCTTCAACCAATGATGAAGGTATTGCAATAATCACCTTGACTGCAGGTAATGTGCGTGGTGCTGGAGATATTATTGCATCAGTTTCAACTGGCGAAAATGCTAAAATTGGTTTTGAAACTCAAGGTGATGATATTGGTGTGGTAGGTGACATTAATATATCAGTCACCTTAGTTGATAGTGAAGGTAACCCAACAGACACTATTACATCATCTAAATCAGGTAAAGTTATCGCCACTGTCAATGGCATTAGTACACCGCTTATTGTCACTTTTATTACAACCGTGGGTGAAATTCCGATTGCTACCGCTATAACAAATGATGATAACCAAGCAAGTGTTGATATTTTAGCGGGCGGCAGTTTAGGTGCTGGTTCAGTGACTGCCTCTATTGAAAGTGGTGAAACAGGGCAAGTGTTGTTAGTTGTTGGCTCTTCTACGGTAATTATGGGTAGTGGTGATCCGTTTATTGAAAGTCAAGCTGAAATTAGTTTAGCGCAAATATCAGCCGGAGGTACAACAGTTGTATCAGTAAATATTATTGATGATCAAGGCGCTTTATTTACCGAATCAGTAGAAGTGAATTTCTCTTCAAGTTGCTCTAGTTTAAGTACCCCTTCGGCAGAGTTAAGCTCGCCAATTACCACTTCAAACGGTGCAGCAACAAGCACTTACCTTGCTAAGGGCTGTGTGGGTGATGATCCTATTAATGTTACTGCTAATGCTGGAGGTATTAATTTATCAGCAATAACCTCCGTTAATGTACTAAAAGCTGATGTAGGTAGTATCGAATTTGTGTCAGCTTCGCCTGAAAATATTTCTATTTTAGGTACGGGTAGTTTAGGTGGTTCAGAAAGCTCTATTGTTAAGTTTAGGGTATTAGATACCAACTCAAACCCAGTTAATAACCAAGTGGTTAACTTTTCTTTAAATACTAACGTTGGCGGCATTCAATTAATCCCTGATAGCGCAACTACAAACAATCAAGGTATTGTCCAAACAGTAATTAATTCAGGTACTGTAGCAACCAGCGTTAGGGTGCAAGCGACTATTGATGACGGTAGTGTCCCCCAAATTGCTTCACAATCAAGTGTCTTGGTTGTTTCTACAGGTATTCCTGATCAAGATAGTTTTAGTTTATCAGCATCAATCTTAAACCCTGAAGGTTGGGATCGTGCAAATACTGAGGTAATCGTTACTGCTCGTTTATCTGATGCTTATAATAACCCTGTACCTGATGGCACCGCAGTAAGCTTTACCACAGAAGGTGGCTCAATAGAGGATTCATGTTTAACCGAAAAAGGTATTTGTAGTGTCACATGGTTCAGTGCTGAACCACGTCCTGAAGGGCATGTGTTAGCCCATAATACTGATGATGAATATAACTTTTTTACTAACCAGCCCGATGTTATTCACCCTTCTGAGCAGTTTAACACCCTAGGGCAAAAATTCGGTGGTCGAGCGACTATCTTGGCAACGGCTATTGGTGAAGAGTCTTTTCCTGATACAAATGGTAATGGCCGTTTTGACGCCAGTGAAATGGCAGCCTTTACTGGCACTAATGTTAGTGGTAGACCTTACGATTTAAAAGAAGCCTTTGTTGATTATAATGAAGATGGTTTATTTAACCCTGCAGAAGCTGGTGGTGAAGGTGGCGGCGAGCTTGAAGTTCGTGGATCAGGGGACTTTAATAGTAATGGTATATTTGACCTTAATGATGGTAAATATAACGGTGTGCTTTGTTCTATCCCTGCGCACGCTGGCTGTTCGGAAAATAAATCACTAAATGTTCGAGGTAAGCTGGTGTTAGTGATGTCAGGAAGTAACCCTTTAATGGTTGTTAATGCAACGGATGATGCGGTTAGCCCAACGATTGATGATGATAATGATCCTAATACCCCAGTTGTTGCAAATCCAAACTTTAACCCAAATGATACCGCCGTATATATTGCTGGTGAAAATACAGGTTTTGTTACGCTAACCATTTCAGATTTGCATAATCAGCCAATGCCAGCTGGAACCAAAATTACTTTCTCTCCTTCTGTTGGTGGTGGTGCTACGCCAAGTACGTTCGTTTGGCCTAATGATAATCACAATGGTGGTTTAACTTTTTCTGTTGGTATAAAAGGTGCTAAAGAGCCTACATCAGGTGTGCTTAGTGTAACTATTGAAACCGAAGAGGGTGGCGTTGTAACAACCTTCACACCGGTAAGTATTGTCATTCAATAATCGTTGTAAGCTCGTCAGCTAAGATATAAAAACAGCCGCTTCCCTTGACAGGTAAGCGGCTTTTTTTTGATAAACTTTTAGATTATTTACTCATCTCACTAATCAAAAAAGCAGAAATCTCTGCACCCACCTTTAATGTTTTTTCTTGGCTGATAACGCCTAAACCAGAGCTGTCGGTAAACGGGGCTATTTCCATCATATCTGCGCCTGTTATTGGGTATTTCGCTGCAATAGCGCGCAATATCTGCATTGCTTCACTTGGCATTAATCCATCGGGCTCTGGCGTGCCAGTAGCGGATGCATAGCTGTCGTCTATGGCATCAATGTCAAAACTAACATAAAGCTCATCAATATTTTGTTCGGCTAATTGCGCGAGAATATTTTCAATGATTTTTTCAACACCTAGCTCTTTAATTTCATGTGCCCAATGTTGTTTTACACCGAAAGTACTTTCCCAGTGATTTTTAGGTTTACCACTTGAACGAATGCCCACTTGAATTAAGTGCTCGGGAGCTGGCAAGTCATCTAAAATATGGGTACACCAAGAGCCAAAACATAAGTCGATTCCTAAGCGTTCTGTAAGCAAATCAGTGTGTGCATCAAAGTGAATGATACTAGTACGTTTACCTTGTTGTTTTTTTGCTTGTAAATAAGCTTTGGTGAGCGGATAGCTAACACTGTGATCGCCACCTAAACCAAAAACACCTTTTTCAGGAAATGCCGCGTAAAAATCATGCAGAACATCTTCAGTAATACTTAATGGGCTAACGCAATATTCACTTTGAGCATTTTGATACAAGGCTTTTCGGCAATTAGCTATGGTCGCTGCATTTAAATATTTGTCTGAAAGCAAATGCGGTATCACGCGAATATCACCTAAATCAAACGTATTTAGCTCAGGGTAACTTTCAAGTAACGTGCTACGAATAAATAAAGGCCCCCAATTAGCGCCTCGCAATATTCCACCGCCACAATCCGATGCTATACCTAAAATGATGGCGTTAGAGGCGTCAGGAAGCTTGTCTAAAGAACTTTTCCATAAATCATCAATGCCGCTGGCTTGACCATAAATTGTTTGATGCAATTGCTCTTTACGCTCTTTAGCCGTATTAACGGTGAAAACACCATTACCAGGTGGGCATAAACATTGTGTTAATTTATCTTTTAATTGTGCAGTTAATTGCGACATATTTATCTCTGTAAATGGTTTTAATAATTGAAAGTTACAGGCTTAAATTAGTTTTTTTAGGATTTAACCCTTATTTTTTTTGGCAAAGTCGATTATGATTGCGCTGAAATAAGTATTAAGCATTTTTTAAAATAAGCTAAATAAGCTAAATAAACTTAGTGTTTATATAAGTACATAGGCATTATAGCCAAAAGCAGCAAGTAGTAATAGGCAAGCAGGTAAGCTCAAAAAATAAATGCTTGTCAATTTGCATATTTATAGATATATGTATAAATAGGTATGCAATTAGTTTTTTTACAAGATACCAAACATAGCTTTATTTGAGTGAGATGAAAGAGCATGCTCGCACTTTTTAACTCAAATAATGAATGAATAATAAAACAAAAATTAATTTATCTTCAACTGTAGATAAACTGTCGAATAAGCAGGATTACAAATTTTTATGGCAAAATCACTTGTTATTGTCGAATCGCCAGCCAAAGCGAAAACAATTAATAAATATCTAGGTAAAGACTTTATTGTTAAGTCGAGTGTTGGTCATGTGCGTGATTTACCCCACAGTAGTACGGGTAAAAAAGTTGCGACAAAGTCACCCGCAGAAGTGCGCAAAATGGAACCAGAAGCAAAAGCTAAATATAAAGCTAAGCGTGATAAACAGACGCTTGTTAACCGCATGGGCATAGATCCAGAGAAAAACTGGGCGGCTAATTATCAAATTCTTCCCGGCAAAGAAAAAGTTGTTACAGAACTTCAAAAACTTGCGGAAAAAGCTGATACCATCTATCTCGCAACCGATTTGGATCGCGAGGGAGAAGCGATAGCTTGGCACTTAAAAGAACTTATTGGTGGCGATGATAAAAAATTTCGTCGTGTGGTTTTTAATGAAATAACTGAAAGCTCAATTCAGCAAGCTTTTGCTACGCCGGGCGAATTAAGTATGCCGGGTGTTAATGCTCAACAAGCGCGTCGTTTTCTGGATCGTGTTGTTGGTTTTATGGTTAGTCCCTTGTTATGGAAAAAGGTTGCCCGAGGCTTGTCAGCAGGGCGAGTTCAGTCGGTTGCTGTGAAATTAGTTGTTGAAAAAGAACGTGAAATTAAAGCTTTTGATCCTAAAGAGTTTTGGGACATTATTGCTGACACGCACGCTAGCTCAGGCGAAGCACTCACATTAGATGTTACCCACAATAATGGCAAAGCATTTAAACCAACAAATAAAATCGATGCTGATAAAGCATTAGTTGATTTAAAACCGGCAGATTATGTGGTCAGTAAACGCGAAGATAAGCCCTCAAAAAGCACACCTTCTGCGCCGTTTATTACCTCTACATTACAACAAGCGGCAAGCACTAAATTAGGTTACGGTGTTAAGCGCACCATGGGCTTGGCTCAACGCTTATATGAAGCAGGGCACATTACCTATATGCGTACCGATTCAACTAATTTAAGTAAAGACGCTGTTGAAATGTGTCGTACGTTTATTGGCAAAAGCTTTGGTGAAAATTATTTACCTGAAAAACCCAAAGTGTATGGCTCTAAAGCAGGCGCTCAAGAGGCGCATGAGGCTATTCGTCCTTCGAACGTGAAAGTTGAATCTGCTTTTATGGAAGGTATCGAAGCCGATGCTAAAAAGCTTTATGATTTAATTTGGCGTCAGTTTGTTGCCTGTCAAATGACCGCAGCAAGGTATACCGTAAGCACGTTAACTATCAGTGCCGCTGACTTTGATTTAAAAGCTAAAGGTCGTGTAATGCAATTTGACGGTTGGACACGCGTTCATCCTCAACTTGCCAAAGGTGATGACAAACATCTACCTGATTTAGCGGTAGGTGAAGTATTAATATTAGATAATTTAGAAGCCACTCAGCACTTTACTAAGCCACCAGCACGTTTTGGTGAAGCATCGTTAGTTAAAGAGTTAGAAAAGCGCTCTATTGGTCGTCCATCAACCTATGCGTCTATCATTTCCACTATTCAAGATAGAGGCTATGTACGTTTAGATAAAAAGCGTTTTTATGCCGAGAAAATGGGTGAAATTATTACTGACAGCCTTTCAATTAGTTTTGAAAAATTGATGAGCTATGACTTTACCGCCAATATGGAACAAGAGCTTGATGCTATTGCTATGGGGGAACTTGACTGGAAAGGCGTTTTAGATGAGTTTTATAAAAATTTCAGTAAAAAATTAGCGCTTGCTAATATGGATTCTGAAGAAGGAGGTATGCCGAACAATAATCCAGTATTAACCGATATTGATTGCCCAACGTGTGGCCGTAAAATGGGCATTAGAACCGCTTCTACAGGGGTGTTTTTAGGTTGTTCAGGTTATGCATTGCCGCCAAAAGAGCGCTGCACAACTACCATGAACTTAACGCCGGGTGAAGAAGCGGTAAGTGTATTAGCCGAAGATCAAGAAACTGAAGCGTTGCGTGCTATGCATCGTTGTAAAAAATGTAATACGGCCATGGATAGCTACCTTATTGATGAAACCCGTAAATTGCATGTTTGTGGCAATAACCCTATTTGTGATGGTATTGAAGTAGAGCAGGGCACGTTTAAAATTAAAGGCTATGATGGCCCTGTTTTAGAGTGTGACCGTTGTGAAGCTGATATGGAGTTGAAATCTGGCCGTTTTGGTAAGTATTTTGATTGTACTAACGCTGAGTGTAAAAATACGCGTAAGTTATTAGTAAGTGGTGAAGCTGCGCCGCCAAAAGAAGACCCTGTGCAATTGCCTGAACTTCTGTGTGAAAAATCTGAGGCACATTTCGTTTTACGTGATGGTGCAGCAGGTATTTTCTTAGCTGCGAATACTTTCCCTCGCTCACGTGAAACTAGAGCGCCAAAAGTGGCAGAGTTAAAACGTTTTAGAGAGAGAATATCCGCTAAATTTTATTATTTAGCTGATGCCCCAGAGCAAGACAATAAGGGTAATTTAGCGATTGTTCGTTATAGCAGAAAAACTAAAGAACAATATGTGATGAGCGAAGTAGACGATAAAGCTACTGGCTGGACTGCTAAATATATTGATGGCAACTGGGTTGAAGATATACCTAAGCCGAAGAAAAAAGCAGCTAAAAAGAAAACAGCCGTAAAGAAAAAAGCAGCCGCTAAAGAAGATAATTAAACTAAAGTGACGAGTTTGTAGTTACGAGTTGCGAAGCCCCTCACAAATATAGGTGGTATTTTCGCAACTCGACACTTTTCTTGCTCGCAACTATTCTGTTCAGTCCAACTCTTCTAATTCGTCAATCACCTGTCTTGCTTGGGCAATTGTACAGTCGCTTCTAGCGATTAAAGCACTGATAGTAACCTTTTCTATTGTCGAGGCTATTCTGAGTAATTCATCATGGTTTAAATGCTGATATTCATTTCTTAACAATTTTGTTAACCATCTCCAGCTTGGCTCACCTGATAACTCTATAAAAGCAATGATTGCTTGTAGTTGGTCAAAGTTTGCCTTAAGCAGCCAATGACGAGAACGACCAATACGTTTAAGTTCACAGCCCTGTTGTCTTATATGAGCTTTTAAAGCATATGCCTTCATTGTTCTACGTAAGAAGGCGTTTAGCGTAATGGAATTGACTTTTTCCACGTTATAATCTCAATGAAGCTGAAGCATAAGAAAAAGCCAGCAAAAGCTGGCTTAGTTTTGAGTGCGTAAGTTCCCGCTTACGAGTAAAAAAATTTTATCATTTCTTTTTTTACCATTTCTTTTTAGGTTGAAATAAAATATCTAATTCATTTTCTTCATTTTTAGCTTTTTTCGCTGCGTCTGATGCATTAGTTATTTTTAATGAATCTGTTATTTCTTCTAATAGTTTTGCTATTTCAGCGTTTTTAGCCATTGTATACTCTGTTTTTGTTGAATGATTAGCTAAGGTTTGTAATGCTTTTTCAAAGTATTGACGAGCAGAGCCAAACATCTCTTTACTCTGTGCTTGGCTACCTCGTTTGATTAAGCTTTCTATGTTTATTTTTAATTGCATTGCGTCTAAGCGCTGATCTTCTTGTGTAAATGTATGTGGGTCAAGTGCACCTTTTGTTTGTTCTGACTTTAATATGGCACGCAATTTTTTTATGCATTGTAAGGTGGACAATATTTGCTTTTCATTATCAGGCAATATGAAATTTTCATCATTATTTTGACTAGCGGCTAAATCTTCTGCGGCTTCTAAGCGAACACTCAATTCATTAATTTTGTTTTTAAGGCCATTCACCTCGGGCATTAACTTTTGCATTATTTTGGCTGCATTCAAACATCTTTTGTTTAAAATTTGTACTAAATTGGGGCTGGAAGGGATATTAACTAAATTAAGAATAAGCTCTTCACTTTCATCTATAATAGCTTTTTGTTTTGCTACTTTAGCTCTTTTTTCTGCTGCAAGTTTTTCTTTATGCTGTTGAATCGCACTGACGACGACAACAAAAATAATTAAGGTAACGATTAAACCTACGATAATAGCGATCATGTTATAGCTCTTATTTTTTAATAATGTGAACAACTATCCACTTTGATAGTAGCAGTCTACAAAAAATGTCATGCTTAGCAAAGCGTAACTTGCACTTTATTATCAGATTTAAAGATTTAAGTAGTTTTGCACCATTTTATTTATTATAAGTTATAAAATAGTTTAAAATAATCTTTAGTCTATTTTGCCCTATTGTTGAATTTAATTTACAAGAATTGAAATTTGATATGGAATAAATGTTCAATTAAGTATATTATTTTGGTCTAAAAAAGTTCCTGCACTCGACTCTTGAGATAGCTTAGGTATACATATGAAATTGCAACAATTGCGCTATATCGTTGAAGTGCTAAATAATAATCTAAATGTTTCTGCTACGGCAGAGGTTCTTTTTACTTCTCAACCAGGTATTTCTAAGCAAGTTAGAATGCTTGAAGATGAATTGGGAATTCAAATATTTGGTCGTAGTGGCAAACACTTAACTCATGTTACACCTGCTGGACAAGAAGTCATTAATATCGCCCAGCAAATTCTATCTAAAGTTGAAGGTATAAAAGCGGTTGCTCGTGAACATACTCAACCTGATGAAGGCAAATTGCGCATTGCGACTACTCATACACAAGCTCGTTATGCTTTGCCTGAAGTAATACAAGGTTTTATTAAAAAATACGCTAAAGTATCACTACAAATGTCTCAGGGTACACCGGCGCAAATTAGCGACGCAGCGGCAAAAGGTGAGGCTGATTTTGCGATTGCTACAGAATCACTGCACTTGTATAACGATTTGGTGATGTTACCTTGTTATCATTGGAATCGAAGTATTATTGTTCGCAAAGATCATCCTTTAGCACGCAAACAAACGTTAACTATTCAAGATATAGCTAAGTATTCTTTAGTTACTTATGTGTTTGGTTTTACTGGACGCTCTGAGTTAGATGCTGCTTTTGAAAAAGCAGGGGCGGAGCCTAAAATTGCTTTTACAGCCACAGATGCTGATGTTATTAAAACTTATGTTCGCCTAGGTATAGGTGTAGGTGTTATTGCTACCATGGCTATTGACCCTAAAATTGATAACGATCTTGTTAGTATAGATGCCAGCCATTTATTTAACGCGAGTACAACTAAAATAGGTTTTAGACGCGGTAGTTTTTTACGTGGTTATATGTTTGATTTTATTGAACGTTTCGCACCACACTTAAATAAGCATGTTGTTACACAAGCCATGCTACTTAAAAACAACGTGGAAGTTGATGAAATGTTTGCCGATGTTAAGTTGCCTACAAGATAAAAGAACGAGCAAGAAAAGTAGTGAGTTACGAAAACAGCACACTCTCAGTATGTTGTCTTCACTACTCGTAACTTAAAACCCGCGCCTGATTATTAACATTCAGTAATATTTACGGCTAAACCACCACGAGAGGTTTCTTTATATTTAGTTTTCATATCATTACCTGTATCCCACATGGTTTTGATTACTTTATCTAAGGAAACTTTTGATGTACCTGTTCCGCGAAGTGCTAATCTAGAGGCATTTATTGCTTTCACTGACCCCATTGCATTTCGTTCAATACAAGGAACTTGTACTAAGCCTCCAACAGGATCGCACGTTAACCCTAAATTGTGCTCCATACCTATTTCAGCTGCATTTTCTACTTGTATTGGCGTGCCACCCATAATTTCAGTTAATGCACCTGCCGCCATTGAACAAGCAACCCCCACTTCTCCTTGACAGCCCACTTCAGCGCCAGAAATAGAGGCGTTGGTCTTATATAAAATTCCTATCGCTGCTGCTGTGAGTAAATAACGAACACAATCATCATCAGATACTGGCTTTACAAATTTGTCGTAATAACATAATACCGCAGGAATAATACCTGCTGCACCATTAGTTGGTGCGGTTACAACACGACTGCCAGCCGCATTTTCCTCATTAACAGCCAATGCAAACAAATTTACCCAGTCCATTGCTGTTAGAGGGTCACTAGATTTTTCTACCATTAAAGAGCGATATAAAGCAGGTGCGCGGCGAGTTACTTTTAAACCCCCAGGTAATATACCCTCAGTTAATATACCTCGGTCGACACTGCTGCGCATTGCTTGCCAAATATCCATTAATTTAGTACGAATTATTGCTTCATCATTTAAGCATTTTTCATTATTCATCATGATGGTACTAATACTTAGGCCACTTTCTTGTGCTATGGCAAGTAACTGTGCAGCATTCGTAAATTTATGTGGCCTGTTGATGTTTTCATGTAGGGATAAGGCTTTATCTTTTTCTTTTTCAAAGTCACAATCTTGAACAATAAAACCACCACCAATAGAATAATATGTTTGTTCTAAAATAATTGTTTGGTCTTGATAAGCAAAAAGAGTCATCGCATTTGCGTGAGCAGGTAAGCTTTTTCTATGATGGTAAATAATGGCATCATTTTTGGGGAAATTAACAAGATGCTGGCCATCAAGTTGGACTTTTTGACTATTTACCACTTGTGAAAGAATGGTTTCAATTGAATCGACAGGTATCTCTTCAGGTGTCTCACCTGATAAGCCTAGAATAACTGCTTTACCTGTTCCATGGCCAATACCTGTTTGACCCAGAGAGCCAAATAGCTCGCATTTTACGCGATCGGTTTTAGCGAGTAATGCTTGCTTTTTAAGTTCATCAACAAAAAGCTTTGCCGCTTTCATTGGGCCAACAGTATGGGAGCTTGAAGGGCCGATACCTATTGTAAACATATCAAATACACTAATCATATTAAATTCCGAATAAAATTTTGAAGCTTTCGCTTTTTCTGCTGTTAATATGGTAATGATAGCTGAAAGTTGTTATTTTTGATAATAAATATTAGTTTTTATCAGCGTTCACATCACCGCAGAGCATAAATTTTGTTTTGGATGTGCTGTGGTTAATTTTAATCTCTCCGTCAGCCCTTATAAAGCTTAGTTATTAATTTCATCTAGAACTGCTGACTTAGTAAAACAATGCTTGCATTTTATCCTTGAAAGCGTAAAATACGCGAGCTTTTCTGTCGCCTATCGGCAGGAAGTGTCTGGAAAAATCCGTTTTAACACTAAAATATAAGAGGGCGATATGGTTACCATTCGTTTAGCTCGTGGTGGCGCTAAAAAGCGTCCATTCTATCAGGTTGTTGTTGCAGATAGCCGTAACTCTCGCGATGGTCGTTTCATCGAGAAAGTTGGTTTCTTCAACCCAACAGCACAAGGTCAAGCTGAAAAATTACGCTTAGATCTAGATCGTATCAACCATTGGGTTGGTCTAGGTGCTGGTGTATCTGATCGTGTGGCTAAGTTAGTTAAAGACGCGCAAGTAGCGGCTTAATTACTTAGTAAGTAAAAGTAGTAGGTATAAGGTTTGTTGTGAGTTGTTATGAATAAAGAAAATCAAATTATCTTAGGTAAAGTAGGCGCAGTTTACGGCATCAAAGGTTGGTTGAAAATTCATTCATTCACCGATGAACTTGAAGCCATACTAGACTATTTTCCTTGGTCATTAAAATTAGGAAATAAAACACAAACAGTAGAAGTTACTGATTGGCGTAAGCACAACAAAGGCTTGGTTGTGAAAGTGGGCAATATTGATGACAGAGATGAAGCGCAAGCATTAGTCGGCTCGGAAATATTGACCAATGAACATTCTCTGCCAGATTTACCGCAAGGTGAATTTTACTGGCGTGATTTAATCGGCATGAGTGTGGTTACCTCCAACGGTTACGATCTAGGTGTGGTTTCCGATATGATGGAAACTGGCGCTAACGATGTACTGGTTGTAAAAGCGAACTTAAACGATGGTTTTAGTAAAAAAGAGCGGTTAATTCCTTATCTTTTTGAAGAAGTTGTTGAATCGGTAAGCATTGAAAATAAACAAATTTGTGTTGACTGGGACCCAGGTTTCTAACTTGTGACTAGTGTTGATTCTTGTCTAAATTCTGCAAAGAATAAGAAGGGCAAAATGTGGATAGGGGTGATAAGCCTTTTTCCTGAAATGTTTGACGCTATTACCGAGTATGGGGTGACAGGCCGAGCGATCCGCGGTGGGTTAATTGAGTTTCATAAATGGAACCCAAGAGACTTTACTCATGATCGACATCGCACTGTTGATGATCGTCCTTATGGCGGTGGTCCAGGCATGTTGATGATGGTACAACCACTACGGGATGCTATAAATGCTGCACGTAAAGCTGCAGACATTAGTGGTAGAAAAGCGAAGGTTATTTATTTGTCACCGCAGGGACGAAAATTGGACCAAGCAGGTGTTGGTGAATTAGCGCAAGATGACAGCCTGATATTTATAGCAGGTCGTTATGAAGGCATAGACGAGCGACTAATCGCGTCAGATATTGACGAAGAGTGGTCGGTTGGCGATTATATTTTAAGTGGTGGTGAACTTGCCGCAATGAATGTAATAGATGCCGTAGCACGATTAGTGCCGGGTGTATTAGGACATAAAGAATCAGCAATTCAGGATTCTTTCTCTGATGGCTTACATGGCTTATTAGATTGCCCTCATTATACTAGGCCAGAAGTATTGACTACCTCTTTGGGGGACGAAATGTCAGTGCCGAAAGTTTTGCTAAGCGGAAATCACGAACACATACGCTTATGGCGCCAAGAGCAGTCTCTATTGAGAACATGGACCAGAAGACCAGAACTATTAACTAACCTAGCTCTGACAGCTGAGCAGGAAAAACTGTTAGTTTCCATTAAGAAACAAACAAAATCCACTTAGACTGTGCATACTAGGAAGAAGGTATTATGAGTAAAATTATTGAAATGCTCGAACAAGAGCAATTAAAAAAAGACCTACCAGCATACGCTCCAGGCGACACTGTTGTAGTTCAAGTAAAAGTTACTGAAGGTGATAAATCACGTCTTCAAGCATTTGAAGGTGTTGTTATTGCTGTTAAAAGCCGTGGCTTACATTCTGCGTTCACTGTTCGTAAAATTTCGAACGGTGTTGGTGTAGAGCGTGTATTCCAGACACATAGCCCAATTGTTGATTCAATTGAAGTGAAACG
>TARA_R110002167_G_scaffold70453_2_pt1 | contig 98615 bp, 87 predicted proteins | sample TARA_R110002167 | Tara Oceans TARA_R110002167 (sample SAMEA4398238) | marine metagenome | biome: Polar Biome; feature: [MES] marine water layer (ENVO:01000295) within the mesopelagic zone...; material: water (ENVO:00002006), including particulate matter (ENVO:01000060) such as......
TAAGTCGCCTTCGACGCCGTCACGTCCTGAGAAGCGAGGGTAGCGAGAAGAGGCCCCGAGTAAAGATAAGGTGCCCGGCTTGGTGCCGCTGTCTAGGTGGCAAGAAGAGCAATCGAGATTGCTACCACTAAAACGCATCGATGGGTCTTCGTGATTGGGACCCATCAGTACAGATGTCTCTCGTATCAATGCGCGACCATACTCTACAGAGACTTCGGTGCCATTGGCGTCTAGGTCTGGGGTTTCTTGCAAAAGCCACATGGAACCGAGCACTATGCCAACGCCGAGAACGCCACTGGCAAGCACGCTCATCATTAAACTCCCACGTTGATTACTCATTGCTGACCCCTCTTAGGTTCTTGCGCAGCGCTATTGTCGAAGCTTTCCAATTGGCGTTGAAACTGGTGTTTGGGCTGTTCCACTTGCGCTCTTATGCGCGGACTAAGTAGATACACCACAGTAAACGCAACGGCTGCGAATAGTGAGCCCCAAACTATAATAGATGTGATCATGGTGCGCTCCTGTCGCTAATATCGGCAAAGAACTCGCCAACATAGTGTGCCACGGCGTTAATTTCGTCGCTACTTAGTCGGTCCGTCCAAGGCGCCATAGATGTCCCCGCAACGCCGTTCTCTAATATCTTAATCCGCTCGGCTAGGCTAGCGCGCACACCTCGCATGTCAGTAGGTGCGATGGGCAGCTGTGCTGCCGCGAAGCCGTTGCCTGCCCCGTTGTCGCCGTGGCATTCGGCACAGTGCGTCGCATAGATAACAGCTCCGCTAGCAACAAGACCGGTGTCCGGTGCTTCTTGCTCAAGCACAGAGAAACTTTGCACGACACTTGCCAGTGCACTGCGCTCGGCGGTGCTCAGGTCGCGCCATGCCGGCATCGCAGAACCGTGTACGCCGTTCCACAGGACATCCGCCAACATGCTGCGGGTGTACTCGCGTACCGCAAGGTTCTTAGGCTTAGGTTCCAGCCACTGCGCCGCAACACCGTCTCCTTGCGCTTGGTCGCCGTGACAGCCTGCGCAGTTGTTTAGCCAAAGGCTTTGGCCTAATGCCAGATCTCCACTATCCGCTAAAGAAGGGGCGTTGCCCCGCACTCGAGTGCGGGCTGGGTGTGCATTTAGCAAGGGGGCGTCCAGAGACATTTGTGCCCAACGATTGTCCGGAGCAGCGGCGCGCGCAGCCTCGTCGCCCTCAGGGTAAGCAAGCTCTCGAGCTCGCCCTAGTGAGTCGATGTAAGCTACGAGATCCTGTGCCTCTCGCTTAGGGCGTGTAGCACTGCCATCGAATAACTGCGCATAGGCAGGCATGATCGAGGCGGGCACAAGTGCGCGGGGATCATATAGGTGCGCATATTGCCAGTCCGCTGTACGCGTGCCCCCCGCGCGACTCAGGTCGGGGCCTATGCGACGTGTACCAAGCATGTGAGGAAACTCCAAGCGTCCTTCCCACGCTAGGGTAGGAGCGCCGAAGCGAGCGATATCTGCCTCGGTGTAGCGTACCTGCTGGCTATGACAATAGGAGCAGCCTTCTCGGCCGTAGACGTCGCGGCCACGAGCCTCGGCGGCGGTGTAGGGTAGAGGGCTGCCTGGCGCCATCGCCACACTCTGCTGCTCTAATACCTGTCTCGGTAAGAGGCCTAGTAATGATACAGAGAGCACGAAGAACACAATGCCCGCAGCGCAGGCGACCACATAGGACATTGTCAGGCCGCGGGAAGACGTGTGCAGCTCGGAATGGGACGCTAGGGAGTCTGTTTTCTGTGTAATGTGTGAAGCGGCAAGCGCTTGTGTACCCGCGCCTCGCTCTCCTGTCACCATGCCAATCAATAAGACGATAAAGCCGGTGGCTACAGGGATAGCCGAAATAGAACGCACGATCCAGTAGGGGCGAGAGGCCTGCAGGGATTCGATCCAAGGAGAGCCGTCTTGCCATAGCTGTCCCTGTACTATCCCGGCGAGCGTGAGGTCTATGACCATGATGCTTATGCCGACTACGAGCAGCCAATAGGCCCACTCGAAAGCCTTCGCGTTATAACGCGCCTGCGGCATGCGCTGCCATGCGTGAAGTATGCCGCCGATAGCGGCGAAGGTAGCGAAGCCGAGCATGGCCAGATGGGAGTGCCCGATTACCCAGTCGGTAAAGTGCACCGCCTGATTCAAGCTCATGTTCGCTTGCAGGGAACCCTGAATACTCACAATCAGATAGAACACGACCGCCATCGAAACGAAACGCAGGCCAATATCCTTAGGAATTAGTCCCGCCCCACGTTGGGAGAGCATGAGGTTACTGACGACTATGATCACCACTATGCCCAAAAGGAAAGAGGCAAGAATCGCAGTCATCTGCGCTTCCATAGGGATCACGGAGAAGATGTAGTGATGGGTGCCATTGAGGGGGTAGAGGAAGAACAATCCCCAGAAACCCAGCATGGAAAGGAAGTGGCTGAAGATCGGTTTGCCTGTAGAGGCAGGAATAACGAAATAAAGAATCGCGAGCGCCATTGGGGTTACGAATAGACCAACCGCGTCATGAATCCACAGGCCACTGAACGCGGCGCCAGCGGCACCGGGTACGAACTCAGGGGCGAAGTTGCCCATAGGATAAGAGAGGAGGGTGAACACCAGGCCCCCAATAAGATACCAGCTTGAAACATAGAGATCGGTGACGCCGCGGCGGATGAAGGGCGGCAAGAACTGGAAGGCCGCTAGCGCTAAACCCACGATAACAAAGACGTCGACCACCATGGGGAACTCGGCCCATTCCAGTGGCTGACTAACGCCAGACAGTACGAGTATCCAGCCCGGAATCATGACCGCAAAATTCCACACGCCGAACAGCCATAGCCCTAATTTTCGACTGGTGACTGGGCGGCCGCTTAGCACGGGTACCGCATGGTACATAAAGGCGAGGAAGGCATTGCCTAGCCAGCCCAGCATGATGCCTTGTGTGTGGGCATAGCGCATGCGGCCCCAACCAGGTAGCCATTCGGCCGTGAAATTAGGGAAGATGAACTGTAGCGAAATGATGATGCCGAAAGTAACAGCGATGAGAAGCGCGAAGAGTGCTGCATAGGCATGTGCGCGTATCAGCAAGCTATCTACTTCGGCCTTAGCCGATCGATTGGTTTCTTGAGCAATTGCTTGATTCACTGCTTCATTCCCCTTAATTATTTTTGTGGAGCTTTAGTCGGTTGTGGCGAGTACTCTTTGCGAAGTCTTAAGTAAACGTAATGTGCAAAGCTATTCCGGGTTGTTTTCCTGTGCATTTTCGATCATGGCATCATAATCGTGACGTCTGGCGCCTCCTAGGCTGCCTGTCACGGAATGATTGCCTTCATGGCAGGCATACTCATAGATCTTTTCTCCTTCTGGCAGGGCACGTAGAGGCACCTCGGCTGTCCAGCTCTGGGAGTAGGCCTTAGGGTCGTTGATCGTCACTCGGTAGTTAATCTGCTGGTCCGACTCTATGCTAAACCATTCGGTAGTCGTCATCGCGGAGGTGGAGCCGCGGAAGCTCTGCTGAGGATGAATCTTATCGGTGTTCACCACGAGTGTATCGCCCTCCCAGTGCCCTACAGAGTCGCCCATCCAGCGCAGCATGTTCGCAGGCAATGCTTCCCCGTCAATGCGGATGATGCGCGCGTCGTTGACCATCTCGGTCATGATCATCAGGTAATGCTCAGTCTGCACGATCTGGTAAACGCTGTTGTAGATCATGGGGATCATGGGCGGGCCAGCGGTAGAAAGAACTGAGAGTAGGCAGCGCTCGCCTACCGTGCGCACCTCCGGGCCATCGAACTCGTCCACACCTGGCCGCGCAAGCATCAACGCGCGCCAATCCTGAGGCGAGCCTTCCTTCGCGGGAATGCGGCCATTGGGCGGGTCGATTATTAGTGAGGTGCGAGCCTCTCCATTGACCGTTACGACGTTCGAGTCTGGAAAGCGCCAATCCGCCTCCAATCCTATCGGGGCACCGGCGGGCGGCGCTGCTCGGTTAGGGTCAATTGCAGCAGAGTCTCGCTCGAAGCGTGCAATGGAATCCTGCACTCTCTGTTGGGCCTCCTCGACTGTGAAGGCGCGTTTGTCGCCAAGCGTCTCAGGTCGCTCCAGCGGTGTCTGCGTGGCGTTGGTCCAGATGCCCTGGAAATCGGGCCGCCCATTGGGAGTGCGGGCTATGTCTTGTGCTAGGGCAGAAGCGCTTAGTAGGAATAGTGTGCTGATCGCCGCATTGTGTAGAGGTCTATTCATAAGAGCTGCCCATATCTGTTAATAACCCTCGCGATCACGGAATCCTAGTAGGTAGAGAATGCCGTCTAGGCCGAGATTCGAGATAGCCTGCTTGGCTGACTGTTTGACGAGTGGCTTGGCCCGGAAGGCGATGCCTAGGCCTGCAATGGACAACATCGGCAGGTCGTTCGCCCCGTCGCCCACCGCAATGGTCTGTTCTAGGCTGATGCCTTCGCGCTCGGCAATCTCGCGCAGCAGGTCTGCCTTGCGTTGGCCATCCACGATGGGTAATTCGACCTCGCCCGTGACCAGCCCATCCTTGATAGGCAGGCTGTTCGCGTAGACGTAGTCGATACCGAGTCGCTTCTGTAGGCGCTCGGCGAAATAGGTGAAGCCGCCGGAGAGGATAGCGGTCTTATAACCTAGGCGGCGCAGCTGCACGATCAGGGTTTCTGCCCCTTCGGTCAGGCGCAGGGTTTGGGAGACCTCCTCTAGTGTGGACTCCGGTAGGCCCTTAAGCAGCGCCATGCGTTCGCGGAAGCTGCTCTGGAAATCCAGCTCGCCGCGCATCGCGCGCTCGGTGATCTCCGCCACCTGTGCGCCTACTCCTGCGGCCTTCGCAAGCTCGTCGATCACCTCGGCATCGATCAAGGTAGAATCCATATCAAAGACTACCAAGCGGCGGTTACGACGATAGAGAGTGTCTAATTGAAAGGCGATGTCGACATTGAGTTCCTGCGCTATCGAGAGGAAATCGCCGCGCAGTTGTTCCGGGTCGGCGGGTTCGCCGCGCACCGAGAATTCGATGCAGGCCTTGCCCTTATCGGCGGGCAGGTCGTCGGGAATGCGGCCAGATAGTCGGTCGATGTGGTCGATATTGAGATTGTGCCGCGCGGTGATGGTGCTGACCCGCGCGATATGCTCGGCAGTCACGCGCCGGGCCAAGAGGGTTACGATGTGGCGGGATTTACCCTGACCGCTGACCCAATGGGCGTAGTCCTCTGCACTGATAGGCGTGAACTTAACCTGCTGGTCGAGCTCGGAGGCACGAAACAACACATCCTTGAGGACATCGGTCTTTTCAACACCGCCGCTCATCTCTGCCAGTATGCCGAAGGAGAGCGTGTCGTGAATCACTGCCTGGCCAATATCCAGAATTGAGACCTCTGAGCGTGACAGAATGCCTGTAATCGCCGCCGTAAGCCCTGGGCGGTCAGGCCCGGTGATATTGATCAGAACTATTTCCTTCACGCCAGTTTTCTCCTTAGACCCATGGTTTCGAGGGCGCGTATTGTATCTGCGTGAGTGAGATTAATACTAGCTTCCCGGACACAGCCGGAAAGCTAGTTTGAGGGTGTTACAACAGCGCTAGAGAGGCTGCGGATTTCGCGACCCTGCGTCGTGGCTCGCTCAACGGCCCGGCAAATTGGCTTTATTGGTCCAGAAGATGTCGATATTGCCAAGGCTGTTGTCGCTGCGGGTAGAGAACCAAGTGATGGAGTCGCCCCCTGGCGGGAGGGCTGGGCACATGTCTGCGCCCGCCGTGTTGATCTTAGGGCCGAGATTGTGCGCCTCGCCCCAGGCATTCTTACCCTGCTGCATTGCGCCCCAGATATCCATGCCGCCGTAACCCCCTGGCCGAGCTGAGGAAAAGTACACCATGCCGTCCTTGTCTTGAGAAAAGTGAAACTCTTCTGCCGCGGTATTGATGTTGGGGCCTTGGTTGACCGGGGTCATCCACTCTCCGTTCGCGTCTTGGTTAGAGCAATAGATGTCCGAGCCGCCATAGCCGCCGGCGCGTTTAGAGGCGAAACACAGGGTCTGCCCGTCTTGTAGGATTGCAGGACAATGTTCGTCTCCCTCGTTCGTGCTGATAGGGAAGCCGATCAACTCTGGCGTGGTCCAATTGCCATTGACCTTGCGGGTGATAAACAGATCGTTGTTATTGCGAGGGCTAGTAGAGGCGCTGCGGTCGGACTTGAAATAGATGGTGTTGCCGTCGGCGCTAATCCAAGGTTCGCGATCGTCGCCAAGTCGCAAAGGGTCGACGTCGGTCGCCGGAGCCGAGTTCACAGGCAGACCCATGTTCACTGGAGTGTTCCAGCTACCTGTTTCCTCATTGAAGGTGGCAATGTAAAGGTCCTTAGGGTCGCCGGGGGCAACCGCCATGTCTTCTCTTGCGCTGCAATAGACCATGGTGCCGTCATCGGCGAAGCTCAGCTCTCCCTCTGCCCACATCGTGTTGATTGGGGCCCCGAAATTATGAACGGCAAGATCGACCCAACTATCGTCTGCGGCTTGGCTGGCATTGCTCACTAGACCTGCGCTCAACGCGACTGCCACGAGTAAATGCTTGCGTAATCCTCTGCTTGAATTGTTCATAATGCTCGGTCTCCAAATTACTTTGTGCATAAGTGAACTGTCTTTCAGTCGCTTAGTTTTGCGCGAACTGCTGGCTCTAAGCTGCTTAGGCCCCAGGACTTACCCGTGGCGATCGCAGACTCCAGAGGCGCCCCATTCGTCTCGCCAGCAGTTAGTGCTCGCAAAGCGCCTACGCGGTTACTGCTTGCGCAATGCACCAGCAATGGCTGACCGTTGAGGTTGCTCAGTAATTCGTTCAGCTGCTGCGCATTCTCGCTACTGATACCCTCGGCACCCGCTACAGGAATATTGTGATACTCCATACCCAGAGATTTCACGTAGGCCGCTTCGTCCCAGTCTTGCTCACTAGTAGGGCGCAGATTGATGATGTGCTTGACGCCAGAGTTGGCGAGTAACTGTAGCTGCTCCTGCGTGGGTTGTCCGCTCGCAAAGACGTTCGCCTCAGGGTTGCGCAGATTGAGTATCTCCGCATTGCTTATAGCGGTGTTGTCGACCTGTTGCGCGCTTGCGAAGGACGCTAGCAGCGCAAATACGGCGAATACGAAAAGCGTGCTGAAGGTTCTGTTGCGGGCAGTGTGATTTGCTGCGCGCGCGTTTCTGGTCGGGTTCATAATATTTCCTTGCTGTGTATGGCTATGATTGGGATTTAGTCGTTAATCTGCCAGATTCGAGTAGTAAGTTCATCCACTAATTTACATTTAAACGGCCTGTATTAGTACGCTCATTTAGTAGCCATCGGTGAAGACTGGCATCGCACCCATCTCCCACAGAATAACAGTAGCTCCGAGTAGCGCGACCATCAGCACTAAGCCCACCGCAACGGTCGCGCTGGCAAAAAGGAAGCCCCTCTCTTTCGGCATGTCATAGACGATAGGGATGCCGATATACAGTAGATACAGCGTATAGGCCGCTGCGGCCGTACCGACGATCATGTCCAGCCAAAGCACGGGGTATAAGCCCGTGATTCCGACTAGAAACATGGGAGTGCACATATAGGCGGCGACGCCAATTGCCCGGGAGATGTCGTTGTTCTTGCCGTCGTAGGTCTTCGCCATCCAATAGATCATATAGCCTAGAAAGCCGATGCTAAGGAGAATGGCGATGTAGAACAGTCCCATTATTTGGGCAGCAGAGCTCGAGGTTAAGAGAATTGTGCGACCGCCTAGCACCCAGCCGATCTGCGAGGCGCCATACCACCATGCAAGTGGCGGGAGAATCGCGATCCAGATGAGGAAGCGCAAATATTGCCCCGCTATAGAATGGGACTCGTCACGAATCCGCGACCACTCTTGATGGGGTTTACTCAATAATCCGAGAATGTGTTTCATTGCTTTCTCCTAAACTCAGCTAAGATTTCTAATTCTATGTTTACGGTAAAACGACATGCCGGTGTTTGCCCGCACGTTTCAATGTTAGTGGCTATTTAGAGCTGGGCTTACGCCTAACAGCATATAGAGAGTGACTAAGCCGAGTAGTATCATCGCGGCACCAGCACACTTCTTTACTAAGGGTTGTGCCAGAGCCTTTCCGGCAACTTGCATCAAGCCTCCTGCGCTCAATACGAATGGCATCGTGCCGAGCCCGAAGCTGGCCATCATCGCCGCTGCTTTGCCAACGCTGCCAGAGGCGAGCGCTAAGCCGAGCACGCTGTAAACGATGCCGCAGGGCAGGAAGCCCCATAGAGCCCCGGCGAAGAGTTTATTCGGGCCACTACCCATGTCGATGCGTCCGAACATGCGCAGCGCTGGATGCCACAGGCGCGCCCCTAAGGCTTCAAGTTGCGCCAGACCGCGCCACCAGCCCGCTATGTACAGTCCAATCGCTACCATCAGCATAGCGCTGAGGCTGCGCAGCAACACTCCTGGCAATGGACCGAAAGAACCTATGACCATGCCAATGCCTCCCGCGCTAGCTCCTAGTAGGACATAAGCAAGAAGCTTACCGCTGCCAAATAATAAGGCATCGTTTACTGCCCCAACCGAAACGGGGCTTGCTGAGTTTTGTGCTGGGCCTCCTGCCGAGACCATGCGGATGGGCTGGGCTTGGCTGAGAGCCTGCTTGCTGCGCTGCGCACTCATGAGCAGTGCGGTCGCAATGCTGCCGCACATGCCGATACAGTGTGGGGCACTAAGCAAGCCGAGGCTGAAGGCTATAAACAGGTCGCTCATCGAGGGGCATCCTCCTTTGCGCTTGAGTCAGGAGATTTCTTCGCCGCGACCTTCTCATCCTCGTCGAACAAGATGCTATAGGCCTGTTTGTCTAAGTCTTCAAATTGATCGTTGCGTGCCGACCATAGGAAAGCCCAAATGGAAATGCCTACTAGGACGATGGTCACGGGTATGAGAATAAGAAACAGTTCCATCGTCTAGCTCCTCACTTTGCGCAGTCGGCTCGCATTGAGTACGACGAGTACTGAGGAGAGGCTCATCCCTATTGCCGCAAGCCATGGTGGCAACATGCCCGCGAGTGCGAGTGGGATCGCGGTGAAATTATAAAGCAGAGACCAGGCGACATTCTGGCGGATCACGCGCCTGCATCGCTTGGCGAATTTCAGCGTCGCAGGCAGAGCACTGAGCGAGGGTGAGAGCAGCGTGGCATCGGCGCTCTGTTGCACAAGTACGTCTCTGGGGGCGATCGCGATGGAGCTGGATGCGGCGGCCATCGCGCCGGCATCGTTAACTCCATCACCAATCATCAACACCGTTTCGTGCTGCGCAAGCTGCCTTACCGCCTCAATCTTGTCCTCTGGGTTCATGCCTGTGCGCAGCAGATCCACTTGCAGAGACTGCGCTAGGCTTCTTCCCGCCGGGGAATCATCTCCGGTGAAAATCGCCGTCTTTAGGCCCGCGCTTCTGAGTGCTTGAATTAATTGCTGGGCGTCCGGGCGCACCGTGTCTTGTAGTTGAAACCACGCCAAGGCTCGATCGGAGGCGAGTAGTATCCACAGGCCATCCTCATTAGGCGGCGTTAAGCTTGGGCACTCTGGGAGTGCAAAATCGGCTTTGCCGAGCCGATACTGCGTGCCGTTGATAAGACCCTGTACCCCTGCGCCTAGTATTTGCACTTGTTCCGCGTGAAGCTCGGTGTCGGCCATAAACGCATGGGCAATCGGGTGAGTACTGCTACGCTCCAATGCTGTGGCGATATGGATGACTTGAGTGTCGTCGAGCTGAGCAAGTGTCTGTACCGTGTTGAGAGTAAGTTGCGCCTCGGTGAGCGTGCCGGTCTTATCGAACACCACTGCGCTTGTATTGGCTAGTCGTTCCAAAAAGGCGCCGTTACGAATGAGAAGCCCTTGCTTTCTTAACGCAGTAGTTGCCACTGTGCTGGCCACGGGAGTTGCTAATGACAGTGCACAGGGGCAAGCCACGACGAGCACAGTAAGTGCAATAACGATGAACTCCGGTGAACCAACGCTATACCAATACGCTCCGGCACCGGCCGAGAGGCCTAGCACTAAGCCTATAAACCAGGCGGCTGCGCGATCGGCGAAGAGGGACCAGCGTGGTCGATACGCACTAGCCTGTTCGAATAGGCGTCCGATCTGCGCGATTAAGAAATCCTGTGGATTACTCGTGGCACGTATTAGTAGTGTGCCGTCGTGGTTCATCGCGCCGGCTAATACTCTTGCGCCAGCGCAGCGCAAACTGGGGAGCGGTTCGCCCGTGAACGCGGTGTCGCTTACGCTGCTCGTGCCGTCCACTACTATGCCATCAGCGGGGATCGCCTCCTGGGCTTGCACCAGCAACAGGTCCGACTCGCGTACTCGTTCGGAGGCTACGCATTCTTTGCTGCTAATGTTCTCTATTGTGTTTGCCTGCCCGAGCACGCGGGTAACGGTGGCGGGCAACAGCCGCAGAAGAGAGTCTTCGTTGTCGTGAAAGCGCTGCCGCGAGAGCAGCTCGATGTAGCGGCCTAGCAGAAGGAAGAAGGCGAACATGCAAGCGGTGTCAAAGTACACCGTGCTGCCGAACCTAAGCGTGTTGTAAACACTCAGCGACCACGCGGCGAGAATGGCGATGGATACGGGCAAGTCCATGCTGAGGCTGCGATGTCGTAGGGCCAGCCATGCGCCGCGATGAAATGGCATAGCGCTATAGAATACAACTGGGATACTCAGCGCGAGCGCGCCCCAGCGCAGGAGTGTTTCGTACACCGGGTCCATGCCGCTGGCCGGGTTCTGTGCAGTAGCCGGGCCTGCGAAATAGGAGGCGAGCGCGAACATCATCACGGGCATCATGCCGATACCCGCAACCCCAAGGCGCATGAGCAGCGAGCGGCGCTGCTGCTCGAGATTAATCCGTGCAAGATCGGGTTTGTCTGCCATGGCGGTATAGCCTAAGCGTTGCACAAGCTCCGCAATCTGGCTGCTCGATATCGCCGAGTTAAAAACCACACGCAGGCGACGCTTGGCGAAGTGCACAGACACCTCGACTATGCCGGTTTGCTTGGCTAGTACTTGTTCTAGCAGCCACACACAGGCAACGCAGCGTATGTCTGGGATCAACAGGCGCAGCTCCAACTTGCCATCCTCCAGCGCAGTAGTGGCGCTAGTGAAATCTTCGGCTGGCTTGTGTTTCTTGTTCTGAGGCCACGGTCCTTCGCTGGCACATTGCTCGCGATAGGTGTAAAAGTTTTCGAGACTCAATGCTCCAATAAGCTGCGCGGCGGCCACACAGCCATTGCAACAGAACTGGCGCTCTTGCCCGTCAATAATTGCCGCATACGCTGCCGCTGCAGGCATGCTGTCCTGGCAGTGGTAACAGGTGCAATTGCGGACTTTATCGAGCATTAAAACTCCATTGCAGTTAAGGGGGTGACGATGCGCTGGCGTAGTCGCCAATCGTTGTCCGCGCCCCGCAATTCCATATACCAGACTCCGGCTTCGGCAAAGAGACTGCGCAGGCTGTCATGGTTGCTTACGAACTCGCCATCTTGAGCCGTGAAACGCAAACTAAAGTCCTGCGAGCTATCGGTGACATGAAAAACTGAAAGTTGTAAGTAGGGCTCGTCGCTGCCCGAGAGTTGGATGTGGCTTTGCCCACTGTCATCTCCCACACGCAATGTCGCCTCTATATTAAGTGCTAGAGCGGCCTCGTCGAGATCGCGCAATTGATTGATGCCTTGCCCGTCCTTGTAATAGGTATCGACGACAACATCGTCGGGATACAACAGTGCTGTGGTCACCATGAAGATACCGAACAGTACGGCGGCGAAGGGTATTAACATAAGCACCCACGGCCAGCGGTAGTGATACCACGGTAGCGTTGTGTTCGATTCAATTCCATTTTTCATAATAGTTCCTGACACTAACGAGACTGGACTAAAGGACGTGGGCCAAAGAATCGGCTCTCAGCGCTGGCTCGGATTCTTGCACTTTCGGTTTCATCTACGGCTTCGATTGTAAAATCGAACTCGGTGTTGAAATCGACTAGCTCATCAGGGTTTGCACGGACCCTTACGATCTGTTCTTGCATCTCTCTTGGTGCAACCTCGAAAACTGTCTGTGGCAGTATCTGTGCATTTGAAAGCCCATCGAGGCTTAGTGCAAAGCGTTGCACATCGTCGGACATATTGATGATCTTAAGGATGTACACATTCTCAATTAGGCCCCCAGCAACTTCTTGATAGAGTTGACCGCGGTCACGCAATACGTCTAAGCGCACAGGCGTGCGCATAAATAAAATACTGCTAAAGAGTAAACACAAAACAACTAGCACTACGCCATAGCCGATGAGTTTTGGGCGGCGCCAGGTCCAGCTGCCACCGGCTAACTTATGTTCTGTGGTGTAGGAGATCAGCCCCTTAGGGTAATCCATCTTTTCCATGATCGAGTCGCAGGCATCTATGCAATGCGCGCAGCCGATGCACTCATATTGCAAACCGTCGCGGATGTCGATGCCGGTAGGACAGACTTGCACGCACAAGGTGCAGTCGATGCAATCGCCTAGCCCTGTTTCCTTATAGCTGATGTTGCGTTTACGAGACCCGCGCCGCTCTCCACGGAATTTGTCGTAGGAGATTATGAGCGTGTCTTTGTCGAACATAGCCGACTGGAAACGCGCATAAGGACACATATAGATGCATACATGCTCTCTTAACCAGCCCGCATTGATGTAGGTAGCTAGGGTAAAGAACACCGACCAAGAGACCGCTGTCAGCGATAGTTGCCAAACCAAAGCTTCGCTAACTAAGTCGCGGATGCCGTAGAAATAGCCGACGAAAGTAATGCCTGTGAGCGCAGCGAAACCCAACCACATGCCATGCTTCAATCCTCTTTTCAGCACCTTCATCGCGCCAGCACGATTGCGTCCTCCGCGGGAGAAAAACGAGGGAATTTTGTCTAGGTTTATGCGCTGATGTCGTTCCCCTTCAGTGATCTGTTCAACCCAGGAGAAAATGGCGGTCCATACCGTTTGGGGGCAGGTGTAACCACACCATACTCGCCCCCAAAGTGTGGTGACGAAGAATAGGGCGAACGCGGCAATGGCGAGCGTCCACATTAGGAGGACGAAATCCTGTGGCCATAGAGTCAGCCAGAATATATTGAATTGCTGTTCTGGTAAGTTAAAGAAAACGGCTTGGCGCCCTTCGATCTGGAGCCATGGCAGTAAAAAATAGCTAAGCAAGAGCGGCCAGCCCGTGTATAGGCGCAGGCGTTGGAAGATGCCTTCCATCGAGCGGATATAGATCTTTTCCTTTTTCTCATAGAGATTGAAGACGCGGGAGTCCGCGTCCTCTGGAATGATCTGCTGAACTGGTATGCGCTCCATAGGCTTATTGCTGCTGCAGACTCTTCACGTACGCACTAAGGATATGCACCTTGTCTTCGCCAAGTCGCTCTGCAAAGGCTGGCATTTGCCCACTACGCCCATTGCGAATGGCGTCCTCGATACGCAGTCTAGAGTTACCGTATAACCAAATTTCATTATTGAGTGCGGGTGCGCCCATCATCGGCTGCCCAGCACCTTCTGGTCCGTGGCAGGCGACGCAGAACGTATCAAAACGAGTCTTGCCGGCACTTGCTAGCTCGGTATTGACCTCGCGTCCGGACAGTTGCATCACATACTCTGCCACCTCTTGTACGCCCTGTTCCTGTAAGACGGGACCCCAAGCGGGCATCATCGCCATACGTCCATTCAGGATCGTGGTTTGGATCTGCTCGGCATCGCTGCCCCATAGCCATTCATGGTCAGTCAGATTGGGAAAGCCCTCGCTGCCCGTGCCCGCACTGCCGTGGCAGACCGAACAATTCGTCGCAAAGAGTCTGCGGCCCATCCGCATAGCCGCGACATCCTGACGTAGTTCGTCGATGGGAATGGCAGCATACTGAGCGAAGAGCGGGCCATAGCGTTCATCCGCATCGTCCTGAGCCCTCTCTAATGCGCCTACCTGAGTCCAGCCGCCGAAGCCTGCAAAATTTCCTAAGCCAGGAAAATAGAGAAGGTAGCCAATCCCGAAGAGAATGCTGATCACGAAGCCCCAGAACCACCATGCGGGCATGGGGTTGTCGTACTCTTCAATGCCGTCATAGCTATGACCAGTGGTCTTGCCTGGATTGCTGGTGTGGCGATTCATATACAGAATCAAGAAGAAGGCTAGTAGCGACCCCAAGGTGCCTATGATGACAAACCAACTAAACGCGTTACTCATTGCTCCCCCTCGCATCTGCTTGCTCGTCACTCGTGCGTCGACCTGCAGTCTCATCGTCTTCTAGAAAAGGGAGCTTTGCTGCCTCGTCGAACTGCGCTTTACGACTCGGGCCGTATGCCCACCACACAACCGCGGTAAAGGCGATTGCACACAGCACGGTGGCCAAGCTGCGAAAATCTGTAATGTCCATAATCAACGTCGCTCCGTTATTAATGTGCCGAGTTGCTGCAGATAGGCGATGACGGCATCTGCTTCGCTGCTGTTCTCAAGACCGTTCGCAGCGTTGGCAATATCTTCGTCGGAGTAGGGCACGCCTAGTGTTTGTAGCGCTGCTATCTTCTTAGCCAACACTTCTAGGTCGATGCTCTCCTCGAATAGCCAGGGGTAGGAGGGCATGATGGAGCCCGGAACAACCGAACGTGGGTCCAGTAGGTGAGCGCGGTGCCAGTCGTCGCTGTACAGCCCACCCACGCGCGCGAGGTCTGGACCGGTGCGCTTGGAGCCGAACACGAAGGGGTGGTCATAAACCAACTCGCCGGCGACGGAATAGTGTCCGTAACGCTCTACCTCGGCGCGCAGTGGCCGAATCATCTGGGAGTGACAAACTGTGCAGCCCTCGCGGATATAGATGTCGCGCCCTTCCAATTGCAAGGGAGTTAGCGGCTCTAGGCCATCTATAGGCTCCGTCACCATCTTCTGGGACATCAACGGGACGATCTCGACGATGCCGCCAAAGCTCACCGCTATCAGAATCAACACCATCATCAGGCCGATGTTTCTCTCAATAAACTGGTTCATGCGAGCACCTCCTGCACATCGGGGTGCTGCTCTTCATCGACCTGCGTAGGATTGGCAAGTGCCAACTGCCTCGTTTTCCAGATGTTCCACGCCATGACTAACATGCCCGAGAAGAAGATTGCCCCGCCTATGAAGCGCACCACGTACCCTGCATAGCTCGCCTCGACAGACTCGATAAAGCTGTAGGTCAGGGTGCCGTCGCTGTTGACCGCGCGCCACATCAGTCCCTGCATCAGACCGTTTACCCACATGGCGACGATATAGAGTACGGTGCCGATAGTGGACAGCCAGAAGTGCAAGTCGATCAGCTTTACGCTATACATCGCGCCGGCTTTGCGGCCATACATCAAGGGAATCAGATGATAGATAGCGCCGATGGAGATCATCGCGACCCAGCCCAATGCACCGGAGTGCACGTGGCCAATCGTCCAGTCTGTGTAATGGGATAGTGCGTTTACGGACTTGATCGACATCATCGGGCCTTCGAAGGTCGACATGCCATAGAAGGATAAGGACACCACGAGGAACTTCAGAATCGGGTCGGTGCGCAGTTTGTCCCATGCGCCAGACAGGGTCATGATGCCGTTGATCATGCCGCCCCAAGAGGGAGCAAGGAGCACCAGTGACATCGCCATGCCGACACTCTGAGTCCAGTCAGGGAGTGAGGTGTAGTGCAGGTGGTGTGGGCCCGCCCAAACGTAGATGGCGATAAGCGCCCAGAAATGCACGACCGAGAGCCGGTATGAATACACGGGACGCTCGGCCTGCTTAGGCACGAAGTAATACATAATGCCGAGGAAGCCTGCAGTGAGGAAGAAGCCCACCGCATTGTGCCCGTACCACCATTGCACCATCGCATCGATGGTGCCGGAGTACACGGAATAGGACTTCGTCATGGTCACTGGGAGGGCCAGACTATTGATGATGTGCAGGATGGCCACTGCGATGATAAACGCGCCAAAGAACCAGTTGGCGACATAGATATGCTTATCCTTGCGCTTGGTGATGGTGCCGAAGAACAAAATGGCATAACAGATCCACACCACTGCGATCAGAATGTCGATTGGCCATTCGAGCTCGGCGTATTCCTTAGAGCTAGTAAAGCCCATCGGCAGAGTGATCGCCGCCGCCACGATTACGGCTTGCCAGCCCCAGAATACGAACGCCGCGAGGCGGTCGGAGATCAAGCGCGCATGACAGGTGCGTTGCACGATGAACAGCGAGGTCGACATCAGTGCGCTGCCGCCGAACGCGAAAATGACCGCGTTGGTATGCAGAGGGCGGAGCCTGCCGAAACTCAACCACGCTGTGTCGAAGTTCAAGGCTGGCCAGGCTAGCTGGGCCGCGATGAATACGCCCACCAACATGCCCACGATGCCCCAAACCACGGTCATGATGGCGAATTGGTGAACTACCTTGTAGTTGTAAAAAGGGTGTTCTGTCATGCGAAATTTCCATTACAGGCCCGAATTCATTGCCATTCGGGAGAAGGCCTTCGTGAATAGATTTAGTGCTAGGTGGGGAGCCGAAACTCGCAACAACGCACCGCGCTGGCTATTATCTCAGCCGGCACTGATCACTTCTCTGCGCTATCGCAATGTTTTGGTGGGAAATGGATCCAATGGTGTCGACTGCGTTTCCTCACGAAACGCAGCGACCTTGTGATTCCCGTCACTTGTGTGGCGTTTTTGTTCGCATACTATCCATAGCATTGGATCGTAATAGGCTTGGCGTCTAGTCGAACACTAAGTAGCTTCGCGCTACTTCGTAATGCGAATGTTTCACCACAAAAGGATGAGTATCGATGACACTATCTAAAATAGTTTTAGCGGTTTTGACTGTTTTCATTGCGCCTAGTTTCGCCTTCTCTGAGGAGAATCCTCGCTACTCGGAAGAGTCTCAAACCCTCACTATTCCTTCCGTTGATGCGGCTGACAGCCCGGGTTTATATCAAGAGTTAGAGTTCGAGCTCATGCAGGGCAATGATTGGCGAATGATTAGGGCAAAGGAGGGGCGCCAGATTCGTGAGATCACGAACGTGGAGCTCGTGCAGACGCAAACATTTCCTGTGCAAATATTTCTCAAGATAAGCGGTAGGTTTTCTAATGGATGCCCGAAGCTCGGGAAGATGAGTCACGCCCTTGCGGGAAGTGATTTTAATGTTGCGGTGTACTATAGGCCTCAGCCTGAGTTTGATGGAACAGTTGTCTGCATTCAAGCTGAGGTAGATTTTTCCACCTACATGCCCTTGCCTGTGTATGGGCTCGATGCCGGAGATTATTCCTACACGGTGAATGACGAAGTGCTAACGAAGAACAATTCGGGCACATTCACTCTTACCCAGAAGAATGCGTTCTAGGGTTTTTGCTAGAACATGTACTCTGTTTTCTCTTGTTGTACCTCTGCAGGCTCTTGATAGGCTGTCTTGATCGTTAAGATCAATTCGGAGAACTCCTCGAGATCTGTGTCTGCGCCGACGAAATCGATAAGGCCGCGGTTGGGCAGTGTGTCGAGGCCCAAATAAAAGTAGCGGCTCTTATAAATTGGCGCCCCATGCACCACGATATCGCTATAACTCGCAAAGAAACTGCCACCGGAGCCGGCCACGAAATCGTTCGTGTAATAGAGGCCGTTTTCGGAAAACAGCAAGCCGTTCTTGCCACTTCTCCATACACTGGTATCGATGTACCCAAGAACGGGTGTGTCGCTAGGCAAGCCTGCTTTTTCTAGAAAGCGAATAATCTTCCACTGCGGCAGCTCGTCTATATACAGACCTTCTAGGTGCGCATAATGCCGAAGTATGGACTGCATTGAATCGAGCTTGAGCGGTTCCATTACAGCGTGTGATTCGGCGATTGCTGTTGGACTAATATCGCCTTCGCTTGTGCGCGTCGAGTAGTTCGAAGTCACTCCTGCAGAGGCGACTGGCATTACGGGACGTTCGGCCACTGCGGTAGGTACAATATTCTCCTGCCTTGCTACGGCGCGACTCGCTGGTGCCTCAATGGGATTGTCCACTCGTGCGATTGCGATGCCCAGATCGGTCTTGTTAATGATCGCATAGAGGCTATCGAGCTCTTGCGCGGTAGGTTGCTGAGTGTTGCTGCCAAGTAGTCTAAAAGCGGTGTCTTGCGCCTCGATCAGCTCTGCGTCGGTGATGACGCCTTGGCTATGGGCACGCTCCAGCATGCCGATCATCTGTGAGAGTGAAACCCGCATATTATTGGGCAAGGCTATCAGGGTGTCTTCAATCAGGGAGTCTTCGATCTGCTCGTCTGGGGAGCGCGACTGCTGGCCACAGAGCTTTTGCTGTGACGCATAGCGCAAGGCCTCATAGTCACCCTTAAGGAAGGCATACTCGGATGCCTCCACGCCGTCACCGCCCTCGAGTGCAAACAATGTAGGCAGCAGCAACAAGCCAACTCCTGCCTGCCAGTTGTCGCCACGGCGCGTTCTGCGTAGCTGTTGGTAGAGTGCGTCGGTGCGCAGCTCAACGTTCTCCATCTCGGTGGCGATCTGGGCACAGCTATAGGATTCATACTTCAAATTAGAGACGTATGCGGCATCGATCTTGTCGGGGTGGGAGGCGCAGCCGAGCAGCGCGGAGCTCAGTAAAGCCAAGGCAAGACCCTTGCCGCGGGTAGTAGTGCGTTGTAGATCTATCACTTATCGACCCCTTCGGTGCATTGAAGCATTGCGTGCAAGACATTGCGAAATTATAGCGCGTTACCGTCTCTACTAGGTATCGGCTGAATTGCTAAATATTTTACACACGAATGCCTATTTTGGGGTCGACCGCAGCTCGCGCAGTCTAGGGTTACTAATTAGCCGCAATGTTAAGCCAGGCTGTGTGAATCAGTTGGGCGAAACGCTGGGCACCCTGGGCGGTCTCAATCTTGTCGCGGCGGATCTCTAGCATCACGTGGGGCAGCCCTCGGCTCGCTGCATGGCAGGGAAGAGAGTAGTCGACATCGTCTTCTATCGAATAGGGTTCATTATCGCCAACAAGGCCGGGCGTCACCATGCTGAGTTGAGGTAACAAGGCATGGGCCAGTCGTGGGTCGTCTCCGTAGCACACCCCAATGCTCCACGGGCGCTCCTTGCCCTGCAAAGAGGGGCTGAAACTGTGTATCGAAAGCATGGCCATGTTCTCGTCTTTGCGCGCTTCCAGTAACGCAGTTATCGCAGCGTGATAGGGAGTGAAGATGGTCTTGATCCGGCTAGCGATATGTTCATTGCTCAAGTCTTTATTGCCTGGTATCCGGGTTCCGTCACTCTCCTGCAGTATGGACTCAGGGCTTGTAGCCGCGCGGTTGCAGTCGATCACCAGACGGGAGTAGTTGGACAGCAGCAAGGGGGCATCCAGTAGCTTGGAGAGTTGCCGTGCAACATCCGCAGTGCCTGCATCCCAGGCGATGTGGCTGGCGAGAATCTCCTCGCTAAGCCCTAGCTGCTGCAGGCAACACGGAACACGGTTAGAGGCGTGGTCCGCAATCAGCAAGAGGTTGTTGCGCCCTTGGGCATTGATTAGCTCAAACGCTGCGGGTTCATCATTCTCAAGCAATATAGGTGCGGTAATACTTGCTGCACTACTAAACGATCTCATCCGCAATTACCTTAAAGCTCATCAGTTGATTCTCGCCAAAGGTATTACTGATCGCGACGTCTGCTGCATCGCGGCCCTGCGCGATTAACACCCTTCCTATGCGGCGCTCGTTATTGCGAGGGTCGAATATATACCACTTGCCATCTAAAAAAGCTTCGAACCATGCGGCAAAATCCATGGTGCCGTAGGGCGGCGGAATGCCAATGTCGCTAAGATAGCCGGTGCAGTAGCGCGCGGGTATGTTCATGCAGCGACAGAACGCAATCGCTAAATGAGTGTAGTCGCGGCATACGCCTTTGCCTTCGTTGAAGGCTTCGGCAGCGGTTTTGGTGGAGCGGGAATGGGCGTATCCAAACTCGATATGATTGTGCACATAGTCGCAGATAGCCTGCACTCGTGCCCAACCTAGCGGCGTGTTGCCAAACAGATTCCACGCGGTACTCGAGAGTATGTCTGTTTCGCAGTAGCGACTGCCTAACAGATACTGAAGCGTTTCCTCTGGCAGCTCTTCCACATTGTGTTGGTGAGCAAAAAGACTCTCTGGGTCTGGCAAGCCGTTGTCGTTAATTATCGCGATAGTGGAAATGGTGGTCTCGCCTGCGGGTGCTGTGATGCGACTTATCCAGTTTCCCATGGCATCGCGGTAGCCTCGAATCAAGACGGATGGCTTGGCAATAATATGATCGGGTTGGTGGAGGTCCGAGGCGCGTGAGTAATGCACGTTGAGCGCAAGTATCATGGGAGTGGGGTTCGGGCAGGAGTAAGTTAGCTCGTATCCTATTCGCATTTGCATAGTAGTTTCTCTTTTGCGTAGTGGCCATGTGCACAATTATTCTTTGCCACAGCTTGAGTATTCCGGCACCAGTATGCGCCAGAATTAAGTCGTTACGGGTTCTACTTCTCGACAGTCATTATGTTGACGACTCGGATTACGCCCTTGGTGCTAGCAATTAGATTGGTCGCCAAGTCCACTTCGGCACCATTCCTGGCTACACCTGATAAGGTCACTATGCCGTCACGAGTTGCAACCGAAGTACGCAATGCGCTAGTAGAACGATGACTTAGTAGCACCATCTTGGCTTGCGCGGTAATCGAAGCGTCGTCTATCTGCTCTCCAAGGCTTGGCTTCTTTTCCATGGGTGTTGGATTAATGGTCATAGCATTAACGACTTTCTTCACTCCCTCTATGTCCATTGCATACGCTTCAGTTAGATCTTTTTCCGCTACGTTGTTTGCGACGCCAATGAGCGTGATGACACCGTCCGTTGCCGAAACAGAAGTCAGCGCACTAACGTTGCGATGGAACAGAAGTGTTGTTTTAACTTTCGTAACAAGCCACTCATCGGAATCGAGTAAGGAAGAAGTCTCCTTGACCTGCAATTGGTTGTTAACGCTATGCACGCCGGGGAGGCCGCTCACTGTATCTTCTGCGAGGGCAACATAAGAAGCATCGTTGACCATGCCCGACAAAGTTACGACACCTTCTTCAGAGTCAACTAAGATGCTCTCGTCTAGGTAGGTTTTGAACACATAGGATTGCTTAGCAGAAGACTCGATCTTATCGTCCAGCTCGGAGGCTAGTAGTGGGTGGCTGAGTAGAAGCGTGGAAAGCGCAGCAGCGAGTAATCTAAATGAGAGCCTGACTTTCATGATATTTCCTTGAGTGTATGAGCCCGGAAAGTCCGAGTTGATTAAGTGCTAGAAAACGGTTTTGGTTCTAGTGTGTTTTTTCTCGAATAAGGTGGCGTGATCTGAATCTTGTTACTAGCGTGCTACGAGCATTCAGGAGAGGAGATATCTCAAAGGGTCGATTCTTAGAAACGCCTGAGGATGACTTAGGATAAACATAGCGTGTGTTTGACAACCGTTCTGTGTGTTATCGAACAAATCTCTACTCAATAAGATTATGTTTGTCGTAGTGCACTGTTAAGTGTGTTTGCGTACATACTGCTGCTGGCTGTAGCCTCATTATGGAATCTAAATTGGCTGTCCTATTAGGATGAAGAGTATGTTAGAAACGATTGCAGTGGTTTTATTGATTCTCTGGGTGCTGGGTCTGGTGACATCTACCAGCATAGGCGGGTTCATTCACATTCTTTTGGTCATTGCCGTGATAGTTGTATTAATTCGAATTATTCAAGGCAGAAGACTCTAAATTGTAGAGGGCATACGCAAGTCGCGCATGCCCTCACAGCGATCTAGCGCAAAGTGATATTGTCACCATACACATTTACTGCAGCGCCGGGGCTGATATTCATAGGATCTTGCACGGCGATAGTTTGCTGTCCGCCGTCATCCATCTGCACAACTACGTTGTACCAAGTAGAAGCATTGCGATTCTGCTCTATGTTATTGCCGAGTAATGCCCCGCCAATTACGCCCGCAGCGGTCGCTACTTTCTTACCGTTACCGCCGCCTACCTGATTGCCGGCAACGCCGCCTACAACTGCGCCGATCACCGCGCCAGTACCGGTTGAGGTACCTTGCTGCGAGACTGGTGTTACAGAGCGGACCACACCACAGGAGCTACAAGATTCGATCACTGTGGTCGAAACTGGGCCAGGGGTTGAGGATGAGGCGGCCTCTGGTGGAGAACATGCCGCAAGGCCTGCGAACAAAATTGAAACACTTACTGCACGAAGAACGAATATAGTTTTCATATTTCCCTACTCTGACTGATTGCCAGCTCTGCCGACACGGCAGGGTTGGAACAGTCTTCCGATAGATTCATCAGTAACTGTTGAATCATTGTAAATCAACAGTATCCCTATGCTCGGTGCGCCACCGCACGGAACGATTCTACAATACTGCTATTTTCATCAAATGAAGTGAACTGATGCACATTTTGTGTACTAGGCGCTTCTTTGAATCACCCACTAAGAGACCGGAACTATGAGAATAACTAAACTTTTAAGAACCCCTGCTGCATACTCGATCATCGCTTCTATGTTGTTTGTCAGCGTTCAGGCTCCCGCAATGGCTGATGTTGTTGGCACCAAAGAGTTGACGATGCAGGCGCAACTGCAAGTACAGCGCAACGATGTGCGTGACCTGATTGCTCGCGAAGACGTTCGTGCGGGGCTTCTTGGTTACGGTGTGAATCCTGCCGATATTGACAAACGCATCGATAACCTAACTACGAGCGAATTGCTGCAGATTCAGAATCAGCTGGGTGCTCTTCCAGCCGGCGCTGATGGTGTGCTTGGCGTAGTGCTGACGCTGATCCTGATCTTCGTACTTCTCGACGTGCTCGGCGCGACAGACGTGTTCCCGCGCATCTAAAGGATAGGCACTAGATGAGATTCAAGCTGCTTCTACTTCTGGCGTTTGCATCGCTTCTGAGTGCCTGTCTTTCCGCTCCACAGTCTGCTGCCTTGGTGCAGCAGGCTGATTCCAAATTCCCCAATCCGGAAATCTTAGAATCACTTCCATTTTTCTCGCAATCCGCCTATCAATGCGGGCCTGCGGCCCTAGCGACAATGTTAGTTTACAGTGAAGTAAAAGTTAGCCCTGAGGATCTCGTACCGCTGGTCTATGTGCCTGCGCGTAAGGGTTCATTCCAGTTTGAGATGGTGGCTGCAACGCGCAGCTATGAGCGACTTGCCTATCATCTTGAGCCTAGCCTCAATGCAGTGTTCGAAGAGATCAAGGCAGGCCATCCTGTTCTCGTTCTTCAAAACCTCGGCTTATCGTGGTATCCACGCTGGCACTTTGCCGTTGTAAAAGGCTTCGATCTAGGCCGAGAGAAGATCATATTGAACTCTGGCACTTTCGAGAATTATGAGATGCCGCTCACTACTTTTGAGCTTACTTGGGCGCGTGCCGAGTATTGGGCCATGTTATCTCTCGAGCCGGGGGTAATGCCGAGTAGCGCAGAACCTGAATCCTACTATTTAGCGCTTGCGGCACTGGAAGAGACTCAGCCTCATGCCAACATCTCGGCGGCATATCGCAGCGGCTTACTGGCCTGGCCAAGTAATCAGAACCTACTGATGGGCTATGGAAATTTACTCTATCAAGAAGGTAACTCAGCAGAGGCCGCGACGAGGTTCAGGGAGGTGATTAAGTATCACAGTAACTTCGCGCCTGCGTGGAATAATCTGGCGCAGATTCTATTAGAGGGTGGTGATGTAGCGCAGGCTCGCACAGCGGTAGATCGGGCTATCGAGCTAGGTGGTCCTTTCGTTGACATCTATCGTGAGACGCTAGCCAAGATCGAGGCAGCCAAGTAGCAATAAAGTTATAAGCTCGCTTTGCGTAATCGCAAAACCTCCTTTCTCACCATCGCGTAGCATTCGCAAGCAGTCGCCTCTAATCCGCTGCGGTCGACTACGGCAATATGTCCACGGCGAGAACTAATATATCCGGCACGTTCTAGGCATCCGGCTGCATCAGTTATGCTCTCCCGGCGTACCCCAAGAATACTGGCAACAAGTTCCTGAGTGATCACCAAGTCTTGGGAAGCGCAGCGATCGAGAGTTAGTAGAAGCCAGCGGCATAGTCTTTGTTCGAGTGAGTGGTGACAATTGCACACTGCAGTCTGAGCGATCTGCGTCATTAATGCTTGGGTATATCGTAGTAGTAGCGCATGCATGCTGCCGCCCCGCGCAAACTCCGTCTGTAAGATGCGCGCATCCAATCTGTAGGCATAGCCTGAGGTCTGCACTACTGCCGAACCGGGCATGCTACCTCCGCCTAGAAACAAGGCAACGCCAACCACCCCTTCGTTCCCCACTCCCGCAGTCTCGGCTACAGCGCCCGATTCGGTGACGTAGTGCAGCGATACAATCGCGGTTGTGGGGAAATAGGCGTTTGAGAGTTGTTCGCCGGGACGATACAACATCTGACCTAAGGGCAATAGTTCAAGAAACAAATGTGGTGCTAGGCGCGCATAATCTTCTGCGTGCAATGCGGAAAGCAGATAATTGTGCGCTGGTTTCTGTTCTTTAACTGAATTGGGCGTGTTTGCCTTAATTTTTTTTCACCGCGCTGATCTCCACGCCAATGCCGCGATAGCCGAGGAAATTGCAAGTTCTATCGAACATGGGTTGCCCACTAACGAGATAGGTCTGTTGGCCTCCTTCTGGAGTATTGCGCGAGAATTCGAAGTCGAGAAAGGGTTCTCGGGCCGAAATCTTGCCGCGCAGTATCGACTGTTCTTGCGCATTCCAGCCGGTGCCAAGAAGTGTGTTTGTAGACTCGGCAGTGGAGTCGACTGCTATGCCGAGTATCTCGGGAACGGGACCTGATACTTTGGTGAAGCTGCCGGTAGTGTCTTGCTCCCAGTACCAGTCCGATACTAGATCGGTAAAGCCTCGGAAGCGCGCTTCACTTACCTGAAGCTCGGTAGTGCGTTCGTTAAACTGCTGTTCCAGTTTTCCAATATGTGCCTCTAGGGACCTATAGGACAGGCGTGCCTCGAGCACGTTGTGTATGCGCGCTAAAAGCTCAACCATCTCGAATGGTTTGCCGAGCGCATCTTTGGCGCCAGATTGCAGGGAGCGCAATTTTAAATTGAGATTGTCGGTAAGCACAATGACGCACAGATAAGGAGAGGCAATGTGTTTGCGCAGACTCTTCATCAAGGCGAAGCCGCCGGCTCCTAGGAAATCCATATCGAGTAGTATTAGGTCGCATCGACCACTAAGGTGCAGTTCTATTACCTTGGCAGGATCGTTGGTTTGTTGAATGTTGGAATAGCCTGCCATTGACAAACTTTTTTCTAATAGATCTAAGTTTTTTTGCTGATCGTCTACGAGCAGTATGCTGGCACCATGAACATCGACTGGATTCATCTTTCGACTTCCTTTCATAACACGTGGTTGTGGCGATTCGAAAGTACGGAGGAGGAGAGTCTTGGCGTGTTGTTAAAATTTAACGCAAGCCTGCAGGACCTGAGTATTCAAAGGAGGTAAAGCGCGTGGGGCAGAGTACCATGTATTCACTTTTACGCAATGAGCATCCCACCTATCACGATCTGTCAGAAGTGCCCGATCGCAAACGCATTCGGGCACTTCATCCACTAACAGTAAAAAATCTTAAGGAGCAGGCTTAACAACCGTGGCGCTGTCTAAGGCCACCATAGTCTGCGCTAATGCTCTGCCCGTCAACGACGCGCCAGTCTGCATAGTGATTGCTGTCTGGGACAGGATGTTGCCTTCGAAATGAGCACCAGCTTCGATGATGACTTCGCCCGCAACTTGCCAGAAGATATTCTTGGCCTGTGCACCGCCAGCTAGAGTAATGCGCTTGTTGGCGCTGATTGTCAGGTCGCCGGAGATCTGGAGTATCCACACATCATTAGCTGCGCCGGATATAACGAGGTCGCCTGGGATAGTGACTGAAGTGCCCCAGTTATAGAGACCGCCAGTAAGTGTTCTGCCACCTATATTACCGGTGCCCAAGTTGAGGAAATCAGGCGTTGGACGGCCGGCGGCATCTGTGTAGGCATTCTGCATGTCTAACACGGCAGTGGTAAGGTTTGAGTTGGTAGGGGGCGACATGTCGGCGCCGTAGAGCGTTCCCGTCACTTGAGGAGATGTTGCCGAAGTGGTGCCCACCATCGTCAATGAGAAGCCGGTTAAGAACGAAGTGGCCGCAGGGCTCAAGCCTATATCGCCGGTGATAGCAGAGGCCGGTACTGTCGAGACTGCGGACTTTGCTAGAATGGCGAAGTTTGCCGATGAGCCTAGCAGTACAGCGGCTGGTCCTAATTTCACAGAGTCTGCTGTGACGGTGTAGACCATCGAATACTTGGCGTTAGCCAGCATGTCACTTTCGGTCAATCCGTAACCAATGTAGAGCTGCGCGCCCACATAATTTGTGAGGTCTCCGTTTGTAAACAACACGGCGGAACCGCTGTATAGAGTGGTTGTCGCCAAGACAGGTACGGTACCCGTGCTGTAGCTAGTCCAGCCTTGAGGGGTTAAGAAGTACCAGCTGTTCTCGAAACTGAAACCCGCATAGTAGTTACCAGTCTTGCCAAGATCGGCATCCGCCACATTGACGGTAGCGCTTAGGGTAAGGCTCTGTGTAGTGCCAACTCCCGAGGCGGAGAAACTCGCCGTAGGGGCAGCCTGAGCTGTGCCCATTAGCAACGCGCTTATAAGAAATAGGGCTAACCGTGCTTTTTGCTTCACGATTGTTTGGAAACTTGTCATGCGTAACTCCGCTTAATTCAGAATGATCGGGTGAAGGCCTAGCATGCACAGATAGGACGGTGCCGCCGTGCAATTTCTTGAAAGTCAGGCGGACTATAGCGAGTATCATCAGTGCCGACTGTTTGCTGGCACACACAGGACTAGTTAGATTGCGGGCGAGTTAAAATGGCCCTTAGAGAGAGGGTAGGCGCTGTTCTGGTGAAATTTGCATCCATTTAGTCGCTATGAAATCTCGGAGAAATTGCTCTATAGTGAGCAATTGCGTTAATTATTATCATAAGCACACCTATTTGGGACCGGGTATGACCCTAAGGCTCACGGAAAAGACACTGTTGGAGCAGATGCAGATAAGCGATGCTGAGATCATGTATCGCATGAGCCTGCTCGACCTAGATATTGAAGGCTTGGTTCTATTGGCAAGTCACCGCGAAATTATCGAGAGCAACATCGATGAGATGGTCGACGAGTTCTATGAAAAACAGACTAATATCGAAGAGATTTCCCTGCTCATAGGCGATGCCGATACTCTGATGCATCTGCGCAATGCGCAGCGCAAGTATGTTATCGATCTATTCTCTGGGAACTACAATACCGAATATGTGAATAATCGTTTGCGTATCGGTATGGTGCACAAGCGCATCGGGGTAGAGCCTAAACTCTATCTCTCCGCAGTGAGAACTCTCAAAGAGATCATCATAAGGTATCTTCAGCGCAATATAGACAGCGCAGACACGCTAAGCCTTACTCTCGATGCGCTCGAGAAGCTGATGTATTTTGACATTACGCTAGTCTTTGATACCTATATCGGAAGCTTGTTAGGCGCGGTGGAGAATTCGCGCAAAAGGACCGAGTTGTATGCTATGGGCTTAGAGTCCCAAGCAAAGCTTGACCCTCTCACTGGCATCAATAACCAAAGGTCTATGCAGGATTTGCTCACGCGCGAGCTGACGGTAGCAAAACGTCATAAAACCAAGATCGCTCTGGTATATATGGACGTTGACGACTTCAAGCAGATTAATGACAAATTCGGTCATATCAAGGGCGACGAAGTGCTCAAAAATATAGGCAAGTTTCTTCGGGGTAATATCCGTGAGTCCGATATACCCTGTCGCTATGGCGGCGATGAATTCTGCATTTTGTTGCCCGAGTGCACCTCGGAGAACGCAGAGGTGGTCTGTCGCAAGATTATTAAGGAATTTGCGGCCCATTACCCTAAATTCACCCTCAGTTTCGGCATTGCGGAAACAGGTCCCAATATATTTGTCAGCAGCAATGAGCTTATCAAGCTTGCCGATGAGCGGATGTACCAAGGCAAGAAGATAGAAGGCTTTCAAGTAGTCTACTGACTCTGACTCTCCCTCCCGTTTGTTCCTAAGCTCGCGATGTGATTACACTATTTGCTTACTTAATGTAGCCAATTAATTGGAATGAATTGCCCCGAAGCATTGGAATCCCCAGTTTATTGTAGATGTAGCAACGGAAATTTTACTCTGACCCCCAAAAACTGATACCTTTTGGGTGTCTTATAAGCTGGTGAGGTAAGAACAACAATAGTAATAAACCCTATCCATCCTGTTTGTACCCTGTAAGGGAGAGAAATATGATAAGAAATTCCCTGTATACCCTGATGTTAGCGGCTGTGCTGATGATTATCAGCCCTGCTAGCCTCTATGCTCAAGCAATGGAGTCAGCCGAGCCGTTCAAGGTTGGCACATTCGCAATCAACGATGTTCCCACGGTTGGCCTAGTGCTGCGCAATGATACTTTGATTGTCGACTTGGCCGCCGCTAACCGTGCTATGGAGCTTCTACCCCAGTACAGCCATGTGGCGATACCCGGCGATATGCTTGGGCTCATCGAGCAGTATGAGTATGGCTTGAAGTTCCGCATCTACGAGGTCGTGAACTGGCTCGTAGAGAAGAATCTGCTTAGCTCGAACGACCTCCGCAGCTTCGTGCATCCTGTCGATTCCGTGGACATCATGGCGCCGATTCAGTACCCCAGCAAAATCATGAATGCCGCCGTAAACTTCTACACTCACGCCTGTGAGGGCTGTAACGACGACGAATTGGCTCGCAGAGTACGTGAGCGCCAAGAGAATCGCGGTGTTCCCTATCTATTCCTAAAGCCGACTCGCGGTGCCGTTATCGGTGACGGCGACGACGTTATCATGCCTTACGGGCGTGACCGAATAGAGTGGGAAGTGGAAATGGCGATTGTCTTCGGCCGCACTGGTAAGTACATCTCTGCAGACCGAGCCTATGACCACGTCTTCGGCTATATGGTAGCCATGGATATCTCCGACCGTGGTGGCCGTCCACCAGGTGGCTATGGCTCAGGCTCGGATTGGTTCGTCGGCAAGGGCCACGATACCTTCGCGCCGCAGGGTCCTTGGATTGTGCCAAAGGAGTTCTATGGCGACCCCATGCAGCGTCTGCATCAGACCTTGGTAATCGACGGGGTGACGGTGCAGGAGGCTCATGCCGGTGACATGATCCACAACATCCCAGAGCTGATCGAGTATGCCTCTTCGCTGATCACCGTATTCCCGGGTGATGTTATGCAGAGTGGTACTTCCGGTGGTACAGGGGACGGTCGCGTAGAGCGCGCATCCGGCTCGGGCTACCTAGAAGATGGCGAGGTTATTCGTGCCAGCATCGAAGGGATAGGCACGCTGACTCATACTGTGCGCAGAGAGACGAGTGTTCCGGCCGATCTGTCTGGTTCGCAGCTACCTCCAGTCAGTAGCTACCGAAACTAAGAACGCAAAAAGGGGCGGCGTGATCCCAGCTTGGGTCACGCCGCCCCTTTTGTATTTTGACTTCCCTAAAACTAAGAGCCGAAACGATAGCGTAGTTTAATGACTATCGTGTCTACGACTGGCTCCTGCCACGCCTCCACTAGCAAACCGCTATAGTCATCGAACTGCGAGCCCGGCACATTTCCGCCTCGTGTATAGACCACAAATAGATCTGACAACGGCGCGATCTCCCAGCGATAGCGCGCCTGGAAAGTCATGCGGCTAATGACAAAGTCATCCGGAGTAGCGTCTGGCTTTGCCACAACTTCCAGATAATCCACCTTATTAGGATTCACCTCAAGGAAGCGATCTTCGAAGGCCTTAAGCCCTGTCCACTGCAAACTAAAACGCAGTTGTTGTTTCGCTGAGAGGAAGTAGTCGACGCTCAGTTTTGGCGCCCATTGAGTCGCTTCGAAACTGGTGTACTGCCCATTTCCTTGGTAAACCAATAAGGACTCGCGGTCCGTATAGCTGACATCGAAGAGCATGGAGAAGTTATCGATGGGGCGGTAGGTAAAGCCTGTCGACACGGTGAGTATTTTACTGCCCAAGTCTTCCTGCCCCGCGTTGATCCCAGCCTCAAACGAGAGCTTCTTGCTCGGGTCATCACTCCAACTGAAATTCACCCCAAAGCGCTCTGGGATACGGAAGGTACCGCTACCACGGCCCAGGCGATCGTCGATGCGTGGATTGAAGTAACGCACACTGGCGTTGAAAGAGCTGTTGTCTAAGTAGGTGTATTTGCGATTCAGGAAGCCGCCGACACGAGTAGGCTGCAGGTCGGTGTTCCATTGATTGAAGATCTGCACACTGGTGCTTAGCGCGCGCAGGCCCGGTACGTCGGAGCGGTCGATTGAGAAATCGTAGTCCGCCTGCACATAGTCGTTGCGGCTGACGAAACCGAGATCATTGATGTCTAGAGTATCGTTTAGATAAGAAAGTGACAGCGAGTGCTGGCGTCCACGCTCTGGCTGGTAGGTGATATCACCGAAGCCACCCGCGCCGGTGATGCCATCGACATCGCTGTGTACGAGCTGTGCGTCCACCAGCCAATGTGAATCGGCAGAAAAGTAATGCATGTCTACGCCGTTCACAACCGCCTCGATGTCAGAATGAGAGACATCTGTCCCCATCCAGCCGATGGAGCGACGTCCGCCGTTGGTGGTGTCCTCATAGAGGAGCCTGCCAATGCTAAAGTCCCTGCCTTCGCTTGCGATATCGACTCGATTGCCATTGGCGTCTTTGCCACGCAGCTCCATGTCGTCCTCTGAGGCGAACAGTGTTCCATACCGCCAGTTACCGTTCTGACCGGTAAACTTCACAGCACCGAGTAGGTCTGTAGGCTGACTGAGGTCTGTTGCCGCAACGCTAACACCGGTAGGAACATTGAATCGCGGCGCACTGCCGATGCGGCGTGTATTGAGTAGTGTCGTGGGGCCATTGGGGCCACTTCTACCACGTGCACGAGGCGTGGTGATAAATACGTCTTGCCCTTCCAAGAAGAAGGAACGCTTCTCGGAGTAGAAGGTCTCGAAGGCTGTTAGATTGACGACGACATCGTCGGACTCCACATTGCCGAAATCGGGATTCAAGCTTGCAGACACTTGCGTGTTGGAAGACGGGCGCCAGAAGACTTCCGCCCCGGCACGCATCTCCGATTCATCGCGCACGCTGTCGTGTGTAGTCGAAACATAGGGGTAATAGGTGATCTGACGACGCGGCTCGATGTCGCGTAGTTCATAGAGGTCGAATGCGGAGAGAAACTGAGAGCCGGTGCCTGGTAGTGCAGGGGAGGACCAGGTCTCGCCGGTCGCGCCAATCTGACGTTCGGTGTAGATGCCAATGCGACGAGTCTCCCCTGCAACTTGCGGCAGAGCCATCATCGACCAAGGGATGAACATCTCGGCTACCCAACCGCCTTCAACGACCGATGCCTTGCCATCCCACGCGCCATCCCATTGCGTATTGTATTGGCGCTCGGGCAGGATGGTGATGTCGTTCATGGAGCCGCCGACATTCACGCGCATCCCATAGCCGTATAGGCCTTCACCCGAAGGGTCGATCATCAACACGAAGCCATCGCGCACAATCTGCGTATCTCGCGAGGTCATCCGCGCAACAATCGAGCCGTCGGGCTGGTAGTTCATCACGCCAACATAAATGCCGCGCTCGGTATAGAACAGTTTGGTATGGGTCTCGTAACTCGCCTGTGCCAGTGTGTCCGGGGTGATGACGCGCATGCCATCAAAATAAGGTACTTGCTGCCATATAGCCTCATCGAGTTTGCCGTCGAGCACGAAATCGATGCTGTTCTCATCGGCTTGTGTCAATTGCGGAACGATTTCCTGAGCCCGCAGTATTGGGCTAGCAAGAAGGCTGACTATTAATAGAGGGAAAAGTGTAAATGCGCCTCGGAGGAAGCGGTGGCAGTAAAGACTCATTGGCAGGTTCTCGCTACGGATACTTTTCTTGCACCTAAAACATGGGAAATGGCGGCGGTGCAAACGACAAAAGGGGCGCAATATACGCTAAGGAGCGAGTAGATTCCGTAATCGAGACAAAAAATTGCAATTCAAGTAGCTGCCCCACAATGATGGGGCAATAGGCATTCCTGTTGTTATAGCTTGGCCGTTTTCAGTGGCTGACCTCGAATGGTCTATATTTCTGACTAATTCCCGCAAACATTATGAGTACTGCCAAAATTTGCATGTAGTTCTGCATGTCATGGTCACCGCGGATGTAGCGAGGCAAGAAGGAGTATCCCCAGTTTATGGAGAGTGATCCCTCTGCAAGCTCGCTAGGCCATGTAAGCGTGTAGGCAAAGCCGGAACCGAAAACTGCGACAATACACGCACCGATCAGTGGCCACAGCATTGGAATCGAACGCTTCTTGGCTAAAACACAGAAACCTGCGGCAAGTGTGGGCGTGAGAAGATAGCAGTTGAAGAATAGAATGCTTTGCAGCGCAGCCTTAGTGAGAGGAGCGATACTAGTGTTAGTTTTGAGTTCGAAGAATTCAGGATATAGCGCTGTGACACCCAATAAGCTCAGCAAAAACAATCCGACACTGCCCAGTAAAAGAAGCATGGGTCCAGCTAGGAAAACCGCCTTCGGGTATCGCCAACTATAAGATTTCAATTCCGGTCTCTCTAGAATTCCTGACACTATCTCAGTTTCCCGGCCGATCGCCTCGTCTGCGTAGGCCGTAGCCTCTAGCTCTGACTTTCCTTCCGCGATTGCTTGAGCCTTGAGGTCATCGATATGGTCAGTAAGCTCTGCGAGTAAACGAGTGACTGTCTTTGGAGCAATTCCGCCGAGAAGTAAATCTCGTTTCATTCCGTCTAGGTTTAGTTCAGACATGGAATTCTCCTCAGTATTGAATTGATTCCCTCACTAACACGAGACCACTCGCTCTCAAGAGCAAGTAGTCGTTTTTTCCCCTTGGCGGTTGTTCGATAGTAAACGCGCGTTCTCGCGCCCACTTGCTTCTCGGTCGCGGCCAGAAAACTGCGATTCTCCAAACTGTGCAAAGTTGGGTAGACCACCCCCTCTGCCAGTGCGATCGCTTCGTTAGAAGTGAGCCTGATGGTGCGCACAAGCTCATACCCATACATCTCTTGTCGATCTAGCAGCCGCAAAACTAGTAGTTCTGGGACGCCAGACATAAATGCTGCATTAGTCTTAGCCATGATTAAACGCCTATACCTATAACAGATAGGTAAATGTACCTATTTATTATAGGTAGTGCAACTTCTAGTCTAAGGAATAATTAGTAAGATAAAAATTTTAGGCGCGACAGATCAACTCGTTACTAAACCGTCACTAAGAGCACACCGAATGAGTAAATCGCAAACAATAGCGACCATAGCTTGAAGTGCGTGGGGATGCTGATCACCAATACCATTAGCAACATGCCAATGGCAGGCACCGCGATAGAGGGTAATACTTCATTGTTATACATCACGATGTTGACATAGGGGCCCACTAGGAAATACAGCAGCATCGATAGCGCGGAAAGGCGCCCCAGTTGCTGGCTCTCCTTGAGCATATCCACTTTCCCGTCTTCGGGAACCGTCAAGGACATCTCCGCCGCGCCGTAGATGCAAGAGGAGCCGAACACTAGAATGATGAAATCTAGAAAGGACCATTCCTCGATCGACCGCAGTCCCCACCCCACCCACCAAAGCTGCAGGATATAGAGCATGATGCTGCCCGACCAAATCGCAGAGGACCAATGAAAAACGAGCCGATCGTGGGCGCGAGTAAGCATCGCCGCATTGTGCAGCAGGCGCGTTATAGCTAGGCCTAGAATGATCGAGACGGCGATGAAGATGTATTCGTGCTGAGTCATGTTATTTTTTTAATAGAGCCGTTAGTGCGATTAGGGTTGTGACGAGTTCATATCCGAGTGCGCCATAGCTATAAACACTAACAGGATCGGGTGCCGCAAGTAAGGATAAAAGGCGCGCGAATGTTAGGGCGCCAATGGCGAGAACGAGAAGCATCAAACCCGGACGGTAGAACTCTGGTTTGAACAAGGCCAGAGCACAGAACAGTCCGATCCCCGTTTGCAGCCCGCCGTACATTGACCCAACTTCCGCAAATGCATCCCCGTTGCTCATCTGCAGCCCAGCAAAACCCGCAGGAATTGCAGGAGACACTAGGCTGAGTAGGCCATAGCCAATAAATGCCAGTGCGGATATTCCCAGTACGGCTTTACCTAGCATCATCGCGATTATCCATTAATAACTAAGTGAACCTATATCTTCAAACAGTTAAACGTACAATGCGTTGGAATAGATCAAGGCATCATCACCATTAGGCTTCATATGTTGGGGCCCGAAAGACCCCGTTAGAAATTTCCCCGTACTTTAAACGCGAAGCGCCGTCCGGTGGTAGAACAGCCATATTCGTATTCCTTGGCTATTCCATTGAGAATATTGCCATCGTAGCGAACCCGTTTAGGGCAGGTCTCATGGTCGGTCATGTTAATCGCCTCGAAGCGATAGGTTAGACCTGCGAACCCAACCTTCTCGACGTAGAGCGTGAGGTCGTGGGGAAGTGCGAGATTATATCGGTTGTCTACGTCGTAGAGGATGCGACCGCCTTGCCAGCGGCCAACGTAGGTCAACCCATAGTTAAGTTGGTACTCGGGAAGATCGTGTCGGTAACTGACACGATAATTGCCTCTGTCGTAGGGAGGAAAGCCGTGCTCTGTGGTGATCAAAGGGTCATTGTGGAATTCGGATTCCTGTATGGTAGCCGATGCCGTTAGCAGTGCCTGTGGAAGCCCGACGAAGCCAAGCTTAACGCTGCCGTTTAGAATGATGCCGTAGGTTGCCGCTGAGCCGATATTTCCATTCGTGGACTGCAACACTGTAGGCGTAGAGATATCCACCTTGCCGATCTTGTTGTCGTACTCGTAGTGGAAATATTTCGCATTGAGCGCGCCGCCGTCATTGGGCAGCCGATAGTCTAGTGTGACCTCGCCACGCAAACTCTCTTCGGGCTCAAGCTGGGTATTACCCGCAACGGTGTCCTGATCGTCGTCCCGTTCGTTGGTGGCGCGGGAGAAATCGGCAAAGCTTAGCTGTGAGACATTGCGCTCTAGTGTCGTGCGCAATTGCAGAGAGCCGCTGATGTTGAAACGGAAATCGAGTTTGGGTTTTAGATACTGGAAGTCACGCTTGATATGGCCGTCTGCATTCTGCTCGATCTCGGAGAACTCAGCGACGAGTGAACTCTCGAGGGACATGCGAGGGGACAGTTGCCAGTTGTGAATGGCAAACGGCTCGTAGCGAATCTCTTCTACTGTGGAGTTGGCGTTCGGCAAGGCTACTGGCGAAAGGCCACCGTAGGCCGGGTTAGCACCCGTAGCGCGCAGTACGCCTTGTTTGAGCGCTGAGTCCTGTGTGGTCTGCGCCGCTTCGATGCCAAGCTCCAGGCCTTGGCCCTCCCGCAGGTTCATGGTGTAGGAGCTACGGGCAATGCGTTCGCTATAGCGGCTCTGTGAGGAGAGGAACAGATTCTTGGTCTCTGCGCCGCCGAGAGAGGTTGAGACGAAGCGCTCGCGTAAGGTGTCGGTGTTTTTCTCATTGACGATGAACAGCGCCTTGAAGCGATTGCCGCCGGCGAAACTGTGTTCGTAATCGCCGCCGAACTCCCAGTTGTCCGATGTAGCGGGAATATCCTCTCGCTCATAGCTCGGGACAGGCGTAGCGCCGTTGAGGTCGGTAACGACACGGTAGAGCTCAACGGGAGGATTGCTCTCATTGTAGAGCACGTTAAATGCAATTCTGTCGTTGTCTGTCAGAGCATAGGATACGTTGGAGTTGAGCGAGTAGTTGGTCTGCTCTTTATAGCGATCATAGGCTACTGTGTCGTTGGGCGAGAAATCGCCGTTAGTGCTGTGCTCAAAGCTTTCGGTATGTTCATAAGCGGTGGCGACCGTGCCGCTAAGCAGATAAGTTAGTTTCCCTGACTGTCCGCTCCACGCTAGAGAGCCACCGGGCTCTACGCTGCCATCGGCAAAATGAGTAGCATTCACTTCCGTAGAAATACTTGAGCGCGATAGAGACTCTAGCAAAACGATGTTCACGAGTTGCCCGCTGTTCTGCACATCAAGATCGCTGGAGCTGCCCCTAATGATCTCGATGTAGTCCACCTCGTTAGCTGCGATCCTGTCGAGCTGGCTACTGGCCTCGTTAGCTTTGCCCGCTAGGCGTTTGCCATCGATGAGGATCTGTGCGCTAGAGCCTAGGCCGCGATCAGAAGAGGAAGAGGAGCTGCTAGTGGTCAAGACCAAGTTGATGCCAGGAATCCTATTGAGCATGTCGTTCACCGTAATTGGTGCATACTCGGCGAAATAGGCGCTCGGGTAAGTGACGTTCGAGTTCTCCTCGGAGCTTTGTGCAAAGGCATGTGCAGAGAGGATTGAAATATAGAGTAGGGAGAGTGGTCTGACTATTTTTCTATGCATGTTGTTATACCAATTTATTGTTTTTTATTAATGAGGTTAGATTACTAGGCAGCTACGGCTTCTGCCGCAGCCCGCAACTCTTCGCGCAGCTTTGCAGCCCTTTCGACTCCGAAGCGAGACTCGAACTCCGCTTGAGCCTTGCGCCACAGTTTTATGGCAACTTCGAGTTTCTCTTTGCCTTTAGGGGTGATTGAAACAATGCGAATGCGCCTATCCTCTTTGCTGCTCGCGATCGAGATATAAGAATCCCTTTCAATTGCGCTTAAGCTTCGAGCTAGGGTAGTTCTATCCATAGCCAATTCTTGTGCGAGTTCGATAATGCTCAAGGGTCCCTTGTGCTTGATAATTGCAAGAATGGTGAACTGTTGGATGTGAATGCCGCTACCAATAATCATGCGCTCATAAAACTGCGCAAGATGCCGACTTGCGTGTCTGGCGGTAAAGGAATAACAAGGAATATCGAGAGCGCTCAAGTTAAAACTCCGGAGTATACGTGTATATGCACGCAATATGAGTGCATATACACCCACTGTCAACGCGAAGACACAAGAAATGACAATCCGTTACGAATTAGTGAAGAGTACGGGTGAGTCCTAGAATCAATGGAGAAACCCGAGGATTGATTCGTGCTTAACGCTTAATTCCAATTATTAGGTCAAAAGAGTAAGTTTAAAATCGCGCGCGGAGTTAGAATATCTCACTTAAATTTACAGCTGCCTCTTCGGTTCAACAACTATGTCTGTCCAGAATATTTCTAACAGTGTCGCAGTACCTCTTACCTTGCATACTCCATTGGTCGATCTTCTCGGTTGCGAATATCCAATTCTCTGCGCTGGCATGGGCGGGGTGGCGCGTGCAGAGCTTGCTGCAGCGGTCAGTGAGGCTGGCGGCTTCGGTTGCATGGGAATGGTGCGGGAAAGTCCGCAGTTCATTCGCGCGCAAATCGAGCAGTATCGTACGCTTAGCGACAAACCCTTCGCGGTTAATATTGTTCCCGCTGCAACTGCCCCAGACTTGTTAGAGCAACAGGTCGCAACCCTAATCGAGATGAACGTTGCAGCGGTATGCCTATTCTGGGATGTGATGCCCGAGGTCGTGCAGCGCTTTAAGGGCGAAGGTATCACGGTAATTCATCAGGTAGGCAGTGTTGCTGATGCCCATAAGGCTCTGGCCGCTGGCGTCGACATTTTGATAGTGCAGGGCGTAGATGCCGGTGGGCATGTGTGGGCTCGCCAAAGTGTTTACACCCTATTACCAGAGATATGCCGCATCAGTGCGGTGCCAGTCATCGCAGCTGGGGGTATTGCCACTGGACAAGCAATCGCCGCCGCCATGATGCTAGGCGCCCAAGGGGTTAGTTGCGGTACTGCATTCCTCGCGACATTCGAGTCCAATGCCCACAGCTATCACAAGCAAAGAGTGATAGACGCGAAGGCAGATGACACACTGAACACGACAAAATTCCATATCAACTGGCCGGAAAATTCCCCTGTGAGAGTGTTGCGTAACAGCGTTACTGAGACCAGCACGCCGGAGCAATGCAATAGCGTGCAGCGTGTGAAGATAGGCGAGCAAGATGGACAGGATGTTTTCCTATTTGCGACAGACTCTCCCTTAAAGGGCGCAACAGGTGAGCTAGAGAAAATGGCTCTTTATGCCGGTCGCTCCTGTGACGAAATACACGGCTTGTGCAGCGCGGCTGATCGCGTGCAGCAGTTGGTCAAGGAGGCTAGAGTGTCGATGCGGCGCATAGCGAGCCCAGCGGAGTTTGACTCGGAGATCCTATGTGACAATGAGGTGAGTTCCAGCCCTTGCATGGCGAGTGAGTTCAATGGCGATTACTCTGGACATTGCAGTGACGAGGAACTCTATGCATTCATTGTGGAGCTTCTAGAAGTCGAGCGTGCAGTTGCGAAAGTATGCGGATTCTCGATGGGACAGGCAGGCAATAGCCACAGACACGATTTACTTCTGCGGATTCATTTCGAAGATACTAAAAATTGCGAAGCCCTGGAACAATGTATAGAGATCTTGGGCATGGAAGTGACGGGAGCAATAGGTAGCAATTTCAAAAAATACATGGCGGTTCAAGGCTTCATGCCACGCATGCAAAATATAAGAAACGACCAAGATGAAGTGCTGCAGAAAATTAGCGAAATACTAGCGCGTGTTGGCAATGCGCAGGTATTCAACGAACTTAAATCCGTAAGAGATCGGCATAGGAGCATTATCGAACTATTCGATCAGCTTCTGCAGTAAGTTCAGCGTGGCTCCAGTCTTAAGATAATTCTCTGAGGATCGAACTGCGCAATAATCTCAGAGTCTGTCTCTCTAACAGTCATCATTGGGTGGATTAGTTCGCTGTCGCTAAATCGAATTCGGACTGCTGGGTCGACTAGAATATTCTGATACCACTGGCGGTCTAGCGCAGGGTCGATATAGAGTTCACCATCGAGTAGGACAAAACCAATATTGACCGAATAAGGGTCGGAAGGCAGTGTCTCAATCTGCATCACGCCGCTAGATGTTGGCAGCTCGCTCAATGGGGCCTCCGCACCGCTTAGGCGTCCGCCAGAGAAATACAAAAAAGGCTCAGAGCAAGCCGTTGTGCCGAGCAGTAGGAGCGCTAGAAATAGATTCCTGAACATTGTCTTCGCCATTATTTTCTGCACGTGATTACGCTCCTACTATTTCTAAATCAATCTTCTACGATTGCTTGAATGACCGCGTTGATAAAGTCGGTTCGCAGGTCGCCATTGGGGGTCTGAATCATCATTACCCCGACTAGGTCGTTGTAGGGGTCAACCCAAAAATAAGTGCCGAAGGCGCCGCCCCAGCTGAAGCTGCCTTTGCCTCTGCGAGTATTGGCAAGTACTGGGTCCAAGACAACCTCGACAGTTAATCCAAAACCTAAGCCTTCCGCACGATTGGCGGCCGGTCCGTAAAGTTCGCCAACGTGATTCGAGGCCATTAGCTCAACTGTGCGGGTACCTAAAATGCGTTCTCCATCGAGCTCGCCTCGGTTCAAGAGCATCTGCGCGAAACGCATATAGTCCGAAGTGGTGGAGTAGAGTCCGCCGCCTCCGGAGAATAGAGTCTCGGTATCCAGCCATGATGGGGTCTCGTCTTGGCGCACCAATTGTCCTTCTTCTGTGCGCTCATACAAAGTGACTAGGCGTGGCAGCTTATCGTCAGGTACCACAAAGCTTGTGTCGTTCATCTGCAGGGGGCCAAAGAGGCGTTCCTGCAGGAATTGATCGAAGCTCATACCCGAGGTGACCTCGACGATGCGGCCCAGTGTTTCTATGCCAGCAAGTAGGCTGTACTGCCATTTCGTACCAGGCTGAAAATCTAGGGGCACGGCGCCAAGTGTTGGGATGTAGCTAGCAAGGTCTGCAGAGGTTGAGCGAGGTGCGAGCCTTGCGGTGGTGCGCGAGGCAATACCACTGGAGGCAAGCCCGGAGGTGTGGGTAAGCAGGTCGCGGACAGTAATTTCTCTGGAGGCTGGGGTCCTATAGATGTCTGGGTCACGTGAAGGCTCTGCATTCGGGTCGGTAAGCATGGCGACGGTGGTGTTGCTAAACTCGGGAATAAACTTGGAGACTGGGTCTTCTAGTCTTAATTTGCCTTCCTCTAACATCATGAGGATGGCAACCCCTGTGACGGGCTTGGACATCGATGCCATGCGGAAAATGGCATCGTCACGCATGTCGATCGCGTTCTCCCTGTCCATATAGCCCTGCGCAGAGAAATGCACAGTCTCGCCGTGTCTAGCCACCGCGGTGATGGCGCCGCTTATATAGTCGTTTTCCATATAGCGAGCCATCACGTCATCGATACGCATGAGGCGCTCGGATGAAAGCCCTACGGACTCAGGGCTAGCGCTTGTTTGTGCAAAGCTTTCTGTACCGAAGGACAACACGAAGCTAACGAGAGTTAGCGAGAGCAGCTGTTTCAGTGGATGCGTGACGGAAGAGCAAGTGTACATTTTCTGGGCTCCGTTATTGTTATATGTTTTAGGTTGCGTTTGCTGATAGAAAGGCGATAAGTGCAGCTTCTATGCTTTCTCCAACGCTGGGGAAAAGTAGCAAAACTAGAATAGTAAGCGCTGACCCTGCGGCGCATAGAATAAGATAATTTCGTAGTGTCATGATGGGTTTCCTTTAGAAGCCCCTATTAGCAGTTCAGGGGCTGGCATTAGCATAGAATATTGATAGCCCTAGCGTGGGACGAGTTCGAAGACCCAGCTATTGCCGTCTTCGATGTCTGCTCTCGCTGTGGCAATGGCTTGGGCTGACACGGGTGTAGGCACGCCGCTGTATTTAGCCAGTAGCTTTGCAGCGACACCATCGAGCACATCCCCTTCCTTAACGCGCACTAGCTGTCTTGGGTAGCGCACATTATTCACGCGCAATACGCCTTGGTCGTTGCCCGCGTCTGCGTCGAAAGCCCATTGCTTCCAGATTTTGCCAAGGAAGGACTTCATGTAGCCAGAGACTACGTAGATCTTGCCCTCGCTCTCCAAGATGAAGATGCGGCGAGTGGACATGGGGTTGTTGAGCTGCAGCTCGATGGTGAAGATATCGTCGGTAAAGCTCCAGTCTGGCTCCGGCCCCATATGCAGTTCTCCGGACACCATCTCGCCGCCGGGGAACACCACTGTTGCGCCGTCCGCGCTGCCGCGTTGAATGCGCAGCGTACCGATCGCTACCGCACCTATTAGCACCAGAAAACCTACCACCTGCAATACAATCTTAAGAATCTTCACTCGTTAGCCTCCGTGGCATTAATGTTTGAGATCATATGCGATATGGACCTTTATGTCTGTTTCTAGCAGTTTGGGATCAAAGGGGTCAGAGTAATTTGATGTAGCAAATTACTCTGACCCCTTTGATTTACTCTGACCCCTTTGATTGCTGTCGCAATCGCGCACGAATTGCGCTGTGCATAGCATTGATGTAGTCTCAGACGATAAAATAATAATAGTCAAAAATGGTAATAAAAGATGCGTATTGCAAGCTGCTTGTATCGCTGCCCTTTCTATACCTATGCGGTACATCCCTTCTTTTTGGCATCTATTGTTAGAAAAAATCTAATGGGCCTGACATTGCTGTTGGCCACGGCAGCGCAAGGACTGTTGTTGCCCGCAGCGTATGCGGCTCCAGCCGCTGTGGAGAGTTTCTCTGCGGGGCAAATGCAGCAAGTGGTCAACACCTACTGTATCGCCTGTCATAATGACGTACTGAGCTCTTCCGGACTTTCTCTGCAGCACGTGGATTTCAATGATCCAGGCAATCATGCCGAAGTTTTGGAAATGATTGTCAAAAAGCTGCGCGCCCACATGATGCCGCCCGCAGGCCTTCCCCGTCCCGAATTCGAAACCTATGAGCTAATGACCACTTGGTTGGAAACCGAGCTGGATAGAGTGTGGGTGGCCAATCCTAACCCTGGCCGGATAAGCCCGATTCAGCGGATGAATCGCTACGAATATAACAACACAGTGAACGAGTTGCTTGGCTTAGATGTGGATGTCACGAGCTTATTGCCCGGCGACCCTACCGCGGATGGTAGCTTCGACAATATGGCGTCGGCCTTGCCTTTCTCGACGGCACATATGGAACGCTATATGTCGGTGGCCCGACAGCTAACCCGATTGGCCGTCGGCATGCCACCACTTAGCCCCAGTGTGAGCATCTACGAGATCCCTCTTTATATGGCCCAAGACTGGCGCCAAAGTGAAAACGTTCCGTTTGGAAGTCGTGGTGGGCAGGGTGTCACCCACTATTTCCCTGTTGACGGTGACTATGTGATCAAGGTGAGCCTAGAGCGTAACTATCAGGATTATCTGAAGGGCATGGGATGGCCTCAGCAGCTAGAGGTTCGACTAGATGGCGTACTGTTGAAACGCTTCACTATAGGTGGGGAGGCCCCAGGTACTCCAGCGCCATTGAGCTTTAGCGGTACCGGCGAGCTAGGTAGCAGTGACTGGGAAACCTATATGCTGGTTACGGCAGAGCAAGGTTTAGAGGTGCGGGTGCCAGTGACGGCTGGCCCCTCGGTGGTATCGGTGACCTATGTACGGCAGCTTGCCGAGCCCGAGAGCATCCCGCAGCCTGCGCAACAGGGCCGGCTCTACGCCAATGACGAGGCGTATATGAGTTACCAGAAGGTGCACTCAATCGAGATCGGTGGGCCATTCGGTCTGGTAAGCCCCGCCCGCAATACGGCCAGCCGTGAAAAAATATTCAGTTGTCACCCGGAACAGGGCAGTCCAGAGGATGCGTGCGCTAGGACAATTCTTAGTGCCATGGCGCGTGAGGCCTATCGACGACCAGTGACAGAGGATGATCTGGCACTGCTCACTGGTTTCTTCAACGACGGGCGCGAGCGCGGGGGTAGTTTTGACGCAGGCATTCAGTTCGCGATCGAATTCTTGCTCAGCGATCCCGATTTTCTAGTGCGTTTTCACCAAGACCCTCAGCAACTCGGGCCACGCCAAACTTTCGCGTTGAGTGACCTTGAGCTGGCCTCGCGCCTCGCATTTTTTCTGTGGAGCAGCGGGCCCGATGAAACCCTGCTGAATCTGGCAGATGCCGGCCGCCTGGCGGAACCGACTGTATTGCGCCAACAAGTGCGACGCCTGCTCGAAGATCCTCGCGGCGTTGAGACCTTGGTGGATGATTTCGCGGCGCAATGGCTAAACTTGCGGCGCTTAGACGAGGTGCAGATCAATACGGTGGTATTCCCGGAATACGATCTTGCATTGATGGAAGCCTTCGAGCAGGAGACGCAGCTATTTATAGCGCAGACCCTGCGTACGGATGCTAGCGTGATGGATTTGCTGGGTGCTCGCTATACCTATTTAAACGAGCGTTTGGCAATCCACTACGGAGTACCTGGTGTCTATGGAAGCCGCTTTCGAAAAGTAACACTGCCTGACTCCAATCAACGCGGTGGATTGCTGGCTCATGGTGCGCTTCTTACCGTTACATCCTACCCCGGCCGTACCTCGCCAGTGCTGCGTGGGAAATGGTTGCTGGACAATATTCTAGGCACGCCGCCACCGCCACCGCCTGCCAATGTGCCTATCCTGCCCGACGCAGAGGATGGCAAGGTGCCCGCTTCGATTAGAGAGCGACTGGCCCAGCATCGTATAGACCCAATCTGCTCGTCGTGTCACAACGTGATCGACCCGCTGGGTTTCGCGCTGGAGAATTTCGACGTCATTGGCGCTTGGCGCGAGTTTGACGAAGGGGGCAACCCGGTGGACCCCAATGGTACCTACCCAGGCGGAGTGGAATTTACTGGCTACGCGGATCTGCGCGAGTGGATGTTGGAGCGCCCGGAGCGTTTTGCTCACACACTAACTGAGAAACTCATGACCTACGCGCTGGGCCGCAGAGTAGAGTATTTCGATCAACCCGCGATAAGACAGATAGTGCGCACGGCCGCAGCGGAGAATTATAGCTGGTCGTCACTGATTCTAGGCATTGTGGAGAGTCCACCGTTCCTGATGAGTATAACGGCTGACTCTACCGAGATCGCCGGCGGGGTTCAGTAAACAATAGCAAGAAGGCTCGCGGCAACGCGAAGAGTTGAGAATTGGTTTGGCCATGGAGAACAGCGCAATGAATAATAAGCAACGTACGGTCAACATCGTGACGGGCAAGTCTATTTCTCGGCGAGCCGTGCTACGTGGTTTGGGTGCCACACTGGCATTGCCCTTGTTAGACGCTATGACGCCAGCGTTTGCGCAAGTTAAGGCTCCGGTGCACCGCTTTCAGACTTTCTATGTGCCAAACGGCATGGCCATGGAGTACTGGACTCCCTCTACGGTGGGTAGGAATTATGAGTTGACTCCCATTCTTAAGCCACTTGCTCAGTTCAGGGAGCAAATGTTGGTGCTCTCGGGACTGAAGGCCAATTGGAATATCGCTCACGCCGGTGCCGGTGGGTCATTTCTAACAGGGGTCACTTCCGGCGGTAAGAACGAGGTCGATATTCTGGCAGATGTATCAGTCGATCAAATGCTAGCCAGGCAGTTGGGCAGACAGACCCAGCTGTCGTCTCTGGAGCTGTCCATGGATGCCCCAGCCTTAGCAGGGGCATGCACGGTCAATCTCAGCTGCGTTTACACCCATACGCTCTCCTGGCGCGGGCAAAGAGAACCGCTGCCCATGGAACACAACCCGCGGGCCGTGTTCGAACGGCTCTTCGGGGACAGCGGCAGTACCGGGCAGGCGGCAAGAGAAGCGCGCTTTAGCGAACAAACCAGCATCCTGGATGCGGTCTTAGGCAAGCTCAATGGTCTGCAGAACAAACTAGGCGCACAGGACCGACATCTCATAGATGGCTACACGGAATCGATACGCAGTATCGAGCAACGCATCCAAAAAGCGGAAGAGCAAAGCGATCTGGAGTTACCCGAGCTAATGCAGCCAGCGGGTGTGCCGCCGGTGTTCGAGGATCATCTGGCACTGATGCAGGATCTCCAAGTGCTTGCGCTGCAGACAGATCTTACCCGTGTGATTACCTTCATGATGAGTAAGGAGCAGAGCGCGCGGCCGTACCCACAGATCGGCGTGCCCGACGCGCATCACCCGCTGTCCCATCACAACAACAATCCCGAGTTGATCGAGAGAATGTCGAGAATCAACGCCTACCATACGCAGCTATTTGCCAACTACCTCAGCAAACTTGCAGCTACTCCCGACGGGGAGGGTTCACTGCTAGACAATATGACGATCCTCTATGGCAGTGGCATCTCCAACAGCACCAATCACTCTGGCGTGAACCTTCCAGTGCTGTTGCTAGGAGGAGGCGCTGGTTGGCTGCCCGGAGGCCAGCATTTGCGTTTCGACAAGGAGCCAACCATGGCAGACCTGTTGCTGACACTGATGGACCAGTACCAGTTGCCACTGGATAGTATTGGCGGCAGCACTGGCCGGCTGTCGCTAAGCGGCGCAGCGGTGTAGGGGTGGCGAATCCATGTTGAAGCGATGGCACTTAGCATTTTTGATTGGCGCTGCGACCCTATGCACGGCTGCACTTGCTGAGCGCGGCATGCCGGCATTGGTAGAGGCAGCTAAAGAAGGGGACTGGCCCCATCTGCGACAGCTGCTAGCCGAGAGTTCACCCGTGAATACAGTTTATGGGGATGGCAGCACTGCGTTGCATTGGGCGAGCTATCACGACAACGTCGATATTGTGGGGCTGCTGCTGGGTGCCGGTGCGAATGTGAATGCCACTACGGACCTCGGAGTCACGCCCCTATGGTTGGCTGCCGAGAACGGTAATGCCGCGATGGTAGAAAAGTTGCTTGCTGCAGGAGCCGATGCAAACGTAGCGCTGCATAGCTCAGAGACGATACTCATGACCGCAACACTAGCGGGCAACGCGGAGGTGGTGGACCAATTGTTGGCAGCGGGCGCGCAGCCCAATCTTAGCGTCGTGCGGGGTCAAACCGCGTTGATGTGGGCGGCCGGTCGTGGCTATGGCGATATTGTGGCCAGCCTTATTCGTAATGGAGCCGATGTACATGCCCGTTCCGAGTCCCGCACTCAGTTTGTGAAAACTGAGAAACCCCAAGACAGCCCACCGGATTACAAGGTATGGGTAGAAGAAGGAGGCAATACGCCGTTGATGTTCGCAGCCAGATCGGGCGATTTGCGCTCTGTACAATTATTACTAGAGGCGGGCAGTGATGCGAACGAGCTCTCGGCGTTTGGCACCAGCCCGGCCATCATGGCGACTCATTCTGGCAATACCGCTACCGTGTCCGCGATTCTGGAGGCGGGCGCCGATCCCGATTCTGACGTTAGTGGTCATACTGCCTTACATGTGGCGGTTCTGCGTGGCAACAATGACGCAGTTAAAGTGCTCCTTGCCCATGGCGCCAATGTCCACGCTAAAGTCGAGCGCGCCTCCCCAACGCGACGCCAATCAGATGACTATCATTTTCACGAAACCTTTGTTGGTGCTACTCCACTATGGCTGGCCGCCCGTTTCCAGGAGCCCGAGATCATGGCTACGTTGTTAGCCCACGGTGCCGATCCCCTTGCGGTGAACAATGTGCGCTATCCGGCGTTGACTCGTGATGGGCAACCCACTGTGACAGCAGAGGGGGATATTTCTATTTTGATGGCAGCTCTGGGTATGGGTAATCGTCGTCTCGCTGTTAGCTGGGGTACGCAAGAGCGCCGGGCCGGTCGTATTGACAAAGATGTCGAGGCGCTGATCTACAGCACTGCAAAGATAGCGATAGAGGCCGGCGCTGTCTTAGATCTTACCGACGCTTCTAAGCAAAGTGCATTGAGTACTGCGAAGAGTCGACGCTATGACTCGGTGGTGCGCTTGCTGACAGAGGCTGGCGCAAAGGAGTTGCAGTAGGATTCCGGGGGAAGTTAAAGAACGTTTTAGGTTGATTAGTATGCAAAGCAAGAGTGTTAATGCTTACTCTCTAGGTAAGCGTACTCGTAAGGAATAGGAAAATAAGTTTAGTTGCTAATAAGAATAAATTTGAGGAGTACACGATGAAAAATCGTCACCTGCTAGCCATAATGCTAACTGTCCCACTGTTTCAGTCGGCATCCGTTTTTGCCCAGTCACACGACGCCAGTATCGCGAATCATCAACCCCACTACTACAATGCACAGGAGTTTGGGATCGATCCTGCAAGCGTTACTTTCCACAAGGATATCCAGCCTATTCTGCAAAGGAGTTGTCAGAACTGTCATCGCGCAGGTGGTGGGGGCCCTATGTCTCTCATTACTTACGACGAGGTTAAGCCATGGGCGCCGGTAATTCGCTATCGCACCGCTATTAGGGATCGGCTAGGCGCTATGCCACCCTTTTTTGCTGAGAAAGATATTGGTATCACTCAGTTCAAAAATGACTACTCACTAACAGATATTGATCTGGCATTGATCCAAGCCTGGGTGGACAACGAGTCAGTGGAGGGAAGCAGCGCAGACGCACCCCCACCGCTAGTGTTCAATGAATCTAATGATTGGACGATTGGCACTCCGGATCTAGTATTGCGTTCTGCTGACTTGAAGCGTCCTGCAGTCGGATCGGATTGGTGGGGTGATGTTGGGTTGATCCCTACGGGCCTTACAGAGGATCGTTATGTGGCGGCGATTCAAGTGCGCGAGATAAACGATATTCCCACCGATATTGACAATACGACGGTAGGCGGGCGTTATATATTTCATCACTTAACCTACACAAGCGGAGTGTTAAGTGACGAAGGTACGGCGATACTCGCTGACGACGTGGTCAGTTGGCCCATTCATGAAGTAGGGCGTAATCCCGATATTTTTCCAGAGAAGGCAGGTCGCCTGTTGCATGCAAATTCTGCCCTGCATCTTGAGGCCGCCCATTTGCATTCCAACGGTCGTGAAACCACGGGCTATCTTGAGTTTGGAATCGTGTTCTTTCCCCGTGACTACGAGCCACAATATAGTCGACGTGGCCCCAGAACTGGCAATGGCATCGATATTGACATAGTGCCCAACAAAGCCAATCAGGAAGTGCACAACTACGTAGTTCTGCAAGAACACACTAAAATTATTGCGTTCGAGCCCCATCTACACGCGCCGGGGGTGAGGATGTGTATTGAGGCTATTTGGGGCCACAATCAATTCACGCTCAACTGTGTTGGCTATGATCATAACTGGGTAAAGCAATACGTATATGAAGACGAGTATGCGCCACTCCTACCCAAGGGAACTATCCTGCATACCATTGGCTATCTCGACACCACCTCTGCTAACCCTAATCTCGCTGATCCGCGCAATTGGGCTGGTGGCGGGCGACGCTCTGTCTCCAATATGTTCATTGATCTTGGTTATTCCGTATCGTTGACTGAAGAGCAGTTTCAGGCGGAGATGGCTACCCGTCGAAGCCGCCTAAAAGATCGGAATGATTACGACATCGCATGCCCTCTGTGTTGGGCGCCCGTTATCACACCAGCGGCGCAGTCCGTTGCACAGGAGGCGAATCTATAATGGTAGTCCGAGTGTTTATAAGTAAAGTATCGTCCTTGGCACTTGTGTTTATGTTCGCTAGTAGTGTGCTTATGGCATCGATGGCGCAGGCTCAGGTAGTGTTCATGCAGTTAAGGGATCAAAATATTTCGCCAGCCTTCGAAGGCTGGTGGGAGAATGAGGATGGATCCTACAAACTGTTCTTCGGTTATATGAATGCAAACTGGGAGCAGGAGCTCGATATTCCCATTGGCCCAGACAATTATTTCACGTTGTCCGAGCCTGGGGTTCAAGACGACTTAAGTAAGGACTTCTATAGTTTTGCCAGCGCTGATTATGGCCAACCTACTCATTTCTACCCACGCCGTAATCCATTTCTGTTCACTGTTGATGTGCCAGCAGATTTCGGAAAGAAGGAGCTTGTGTGGACATTAAAAACCCGCGGTAAGGTACATCGTGCTTACGCGACGTTGAAATACGATTACATGATCGATCCGCAGGTTATCTCAACCGAAGTGGGTGGAGACTATGGCAGCCTAGCTGATTCGCTGCGAACGAATATTTCGCCGGAACTGAAGGTCGAAGGGGAGACACGTCGAACCGTCCGCGCTGGGCAAACCTTAGAGTTGGCGGCAATCGCCAACGACCCAGACAATCTGCCCCCGCGCAGAAGAAGCAGGCAGCCAACCACGCCAGATCAGTTGTACAGGCCGCCATCCTCGATCGTTGCGATCAGTGGTCCTGGCCTGCGCTTTTCGTGGTCGGTGTATAGAGGCCCTGCGCAACAAGTGAGTTTCATCCCAGAGCAGTTCAAGACTTGGACGGATACCCGAGTCTATAGCAATTCTCCTTGGTCTCCGCCCTTCGAAATACCAGAGGTGCCCAAGGATAATCGCTGGACAACCCAGGTGACATTCAACGAGCCAGGGGAGTATGTCTTGCGTGGCATCGCCAGCGATGGCTCTATGTTCACCTATGAGAACATCTACATCACGGTTGTCGACTAGAGACATGGTTACAGTTGCCACAAATAATTAATTGGAATATGGAAATAATGTCGCGACTACGATCGTTCTATCTTGCATTGCTTCTTTTAAGCTGGTCCGTGTTAACGTCCAGCGTGGCGCTCGCGCAGGGTGTCAATCCCTATATCGGCGATGCGGGTGCAATTAGGGTAGGCGGGGCATTATTCGGTGCTCGCTGCGCTACCTGCCATGGTGCCGATGCACAAGGCATAGTAGCGCCAGACCTCACTCTACTGTGGGCAGAGGGTGTCGAGGACCACCGTGTATTCCAGACAGTTCGAGAGGGTGTGCCGGGCAGCATTATGCCTTCCAGCACGGCGCCCGATAATGAGCTTTGGGCCATTGTGGCTTACTTGCGCAGTATCAGTACAGTCCCATTGGAGAGTGTCGTTGATTCCGACATAGCGCGCGGCGAGTCGCTTTTTAATTCTACATGTTCCACTTGTCATCGGGTTAACGGCAATGGTGGGAGTATGGGCCCCGATCTCTCTCGCATTGCGGCGATTCGCTCTAAGGATTTATTAGCTAGCGCTATACGTGACCCCAGTGCGCTGATAGCGTCGCGCTACAAACCCATCACCTTGATTTTAAATGATGGCACACAGATTAGTGGCACGCTGAAAAGCGAAGACGCATTCTCGATTCAAATCATGGACAGTGAGCAACAGTTACGCGGATATCGGGTGTCAGAATTGCGAGAGCTTAGTCGAGGCGCAGAGTCGGCAATGCCTGAGTTTGGCGCTAATGTTTTGAGTGAAAATGATTTGAATAATATATTGGGTTACTTAGTGAATATCGCGACGTCTAACGCCAACTAAAGGGAAGGTCTTATCTATGTCAGCTGTTTTTTTACGGCCTTTAGCAGTGGCATTAACGCTTCTTGCATTCTATCCCGGCTTCACCTCAGCGCAGAATGGCGGCAGCGGAGTAAGCTATCAGGACATCTTGGCGGGCTTGAGCAAGCCAGATCAATGGCTGACTTTCTCTGGGGATTACACGGGTCAGCGCCACAGCCCCCTCACTCAAATAGACCCGGACAACGTCCAGGATCTCGTCTCCACATGGACTTTTCAAACCGGCACTACTACCCGTGGCCGCGGTTTCGAGACAACGCCCATGCTGGTAGATGGAGTTCTCTATGTCACTGGTTCCAATAACTATGCGTGGGCTATCGATGCGAAAACTGGGCGATCTTTTTGGGAGTACCGACGCGACTTGCCAGACAATCTTACCTATGGGGCGACCGTACCCGTCAATCGTGGTTTTGGCATGCTAGGCGAGAGTCTATTTATGGTCACGCTTGACGCACATCTGCTGTCCTTAGATCGGCGCACGGGGGAGGTGCTGTGGGATATCGAACTGGCCGACTATCGCATCGGCTATTCGGCAACCTTGGCGCCATTGGTTATTGATGGCAAAGTGATTGTCGGCATTTCGGGCGGTGAGTATGCGACCCGAGGTTTCATCGACGCCTACAACCCTGAGACGGGCGAACAGATCTGGCGGTTCAATACGGTGCCCAATCTGGGTGAGCCCGGCAGCGAGACCTGGCCCAATGACCCGGATGTATTGGCACGGGGCGGCGGTGGTACCTGGATGACTGGAAGCTATGATCCAGAATTGGATTTGCTGTACTGGGGTACGGGCAATCCCAACCCGGACTACTATGGCGACGAGCGGCCAGGTGACAACCTCTATACGAACTCCATCGTGGCATTGAATGCTCAGACCGGTACGCTGCGTTGGCATTATCAATTTACCCCACACGATCTCAACGATTGGGATTCGAATCATGTGCCAGTGTTGGCCGATATCGACTGGCAGGGCTCACCACGTAAAGTGGTGATGGTGGCGAATCGCAATGGCTTCTTCTACGTGCTCGATAGAGTGAGCGGCGAGTTCTTGCTTGGGAAGCCTTTTACAGGCACTAGCTGGGCTCGAGAGATTGGCAGTGATGGACGCCCTATTGTGCTAAACGACGGGAGTAAGGGTTGTGTCCCAGACCCCTGGGGCGGCACTAACTTCTTCCCACCTTCTTTTGATCCGAAATTGGAATGGCTATTTCTTAACGTGAGGGAGACCTGTGCAACCTATGTTCCTCAGGCGCCAGAGCTGGTTCCAGGACAAGCCTCTTTCGGGGGAATAGTCTCTGTCGATCGGAGCGAGGAGTACGGAGCGCTGCGGGCATTGAACGTGAAAACCGGAGAGGCACAATGGGAGTTTCGCTACCCTTCCGCGACCTTTGGTGGGGTGATGAGCACAGCCTCTGGAGTAGTCTTTGCGGGCGACCACGAAGGCAACTTCATGGCCTTCAGGTCTGCGACTGGTGAAAACCTCTGGCATTACCAGACTGGCTCGAGAATCTGGGGAGCGGCAGCGATGACCTATATGCTCGAAGGTAGGCAATATGTGTTGATTGCATCTGGCACTACGCTATTAGCCTTTGCACTACATGCTAGCGCGCAGCTCTGAGTGCCTTCAACGAATGATCATGGGGCGGCCAGCCGCAGGAGGAGCCTGTAGTGATTCTCTGGACTGGAAGCGCTCCGATTGTTCCATCTCGGACATGGCCGGACCACCCTGATTGAAGATGCCTCCACGCAGGGCAAAGATGGTATAGCGCATCTGGTCTTCTAGATTGTTTTCCTTGTCGATAAATTGCGCGGTGATGGCTTCGATACTAGCCATTCTATCGATTGCATCTGGGTGGGCCAGAATATCCCCAATGACAATGCGTAGCATGGCGATATTGTCCACTATCATCGCCGCAGCAGGATGGCGCGAGAATACCGTGGGTGCGATTGCCGGCATGGTAGGGATGTCGGTAGGTAAGTTCACAAAGCTGCCGTGAGCGCGCTGAATCTTATCGGCGAAGCGTGCTAGCAGACTTTCCAGCGATTGATGGCGTAACTCTGCATCTGTGTCAGTGAGCAAGAGGGTTTCCAGTGTAGCCAAATACAGCCATTGAGACGACCATAGCAAACCGCTGAACTGTGGAAAGCCCACACGAAAAGCATAGGCAAACGGATGCTTCGATAATAAATTGGACGATTTCGGGTGTGCTGCAACGGAGTGCTCGTGTTCACTTAAGTAGTCTTGCACGGCCTTGTCGACCTCTGCACTTTTATCTGTGAACTCTTCGTTAGTGTAAATCGCTAATAGTTTTTCATTGAACTGGCGCCCCCTTTCTAGGACTGCAATTGTCAGTGGGGGAAGAATGCCACTATCGCCCAGTGCTGTGTTGCTCGTCTGAGGTGCTTGCTCGCGATACAGCGTTGCCACAAGTCCCGGTGTTGCTCTGCTCTCGAATACCCGGAAAGGGCCGAGCATTGCCAAATGATTACCCGGGGAGTGATAGTGGGACGCCGGTGCCTGAGCCAGTTCGAGCAAGGACTCGCGAAGAAGACCCTTTCCCGAGATCGAATCGGGCGAAGAATTAGTAAAGAGCACTTCTTCAAAGATCGTGCTTTGTACGATCTCGAAAGCGTCTAGATAGTGGTTAACCCCCGCCAGCTCGCTCGGTAGCGCGGTATCCAATGGCTGCGCATTTGCGGTGATCGAAACTACCACTAAGGCCCACAAGTGGACCCGTAGTATTCGCATCAGTGTCTGTTTAGTAGTGACAAGCCCCACAGTACTTATCTCGTTAGAGTGATATTCGTTTGTGCCTCAAGATAACGGAAGTCGATACTTCAAAGCCACCCGTCATTTGCTAAATCAGTTCGCAGTAAATATTGCAGCCATGGCATCTCGATCTAGTAGCTCGCCGCGCAAGTATACTTGGTGAATTTTTTGTGTGTTGCGGATGTCATCCAGAGGATTCTCGTCGAGTATCAACAAGTCTGCACGAAACCCTGGCTCAATTTGTCCTGCGTCTTCCAAGCCTAGCACTCTGGCAGCCACGCTGGTAGCCGCGGCAATGGCTTGTGCAGTGCTCATTCCGTGTCTTACGAATATCTCCAATTCTTTATGCCCTGTATAGCCGAAGGGGTGGTCGGGCACAGCGCCGGCATCCGTGCCCAGCACGATATCGACGTTTGCATCACGCATATAGTCAAAACTGTTTTGTAGGGTTTGCTCTAGCTGCGGGTTTCTCTCTGGCAGAGCTTGGCGTTGTGCTGAAGCCGAGAGTCGTTCCGCAACATTTGCTTGTAGGGACTGCGCTAGAAATTCGTCGTTACCTATTGCCTCTCTGCGTAGTTCAGACAAGCCTAGGTTCGGGACAATGAATACATTGTGCTGCTTAACGGCATTCGCGATCTGCTCAGTAAACCCCTCTTCTAATCTCCCATGCAGAAATCCGCGTGTTCCTGCGTCAATCAGATCGAGCATATCTTCTGCAAATTGTTGATGCACGACAGCACCTAAGCCTAGTCGATTGGCCTCTGCTATGGCGGCTCGGTAGATCTCTGGTCGCAGTTTTTCCTGCGAACCGCCGCGATCATCGACCCAGAGCTTGATAAAAGGGATATGCAGTGCCGCGACCTCTTGCACCGCTTCGCGGGCTTGTTCGGGACTCTCTAGCCCGCGCAAGATGGTATTGCCGGTTTGCCTTTCTACTTCGAGCGCCTCTACCAGAAACTGATTGTTAGGCCCCTGGCCCGGTGGTGCCATGCCTGCCGCAAAAACGAAGCGTGCCCCGCCTATCTCACCTCGGGCCTGCGCACTTTGTAACTCTAATGCCAAGATGTCTGGATCGCTACCTGCAGAAAAAACCGCTCCAAATCCATAATAGGCATAGCGGTTTAGATGATCTACTAAGTTGTCCAAGCTATAATTTTGCGCACCCCAACTATTAGCTCCCTCATAGCCCAAATGAGCGTGCGCATCAATCATGGCGGGCATAATTGTTTTCCCTGTGAGATCAACTCGTCGGGTGCCAATGGGAATAGCCATCTCTGCACTCTGCCCGACCGCCGCTATCGTATCGCCGCGCAATAATAACGACGCGTCAGAGAGCACCGGGCCGTCGCCGACGATCACTCGCAGATGTTCAAGTAGTAAGTATTCTTCAGAGGCACTTTGTGCCATCGCACCGAGGCCGAACATCAACGTTGACATCAGCACAGCGGTTCTAGTGAAGTAGTTTGCGCAGCGCAGTTTCATTAGAGCTGGCTCCTTTTGCTTAGCGAGTTGTAAGAATCAAGCATCTTGCGGCATTTAAAGTTTTCATTATTTACAGTGCGACTTGAGAAACACGGCGATTTTATTTAGTGAGTCGATCGCCTGTTCTAGCTTTAGATTTATCTGCCATACATGCCACATTCTTGGGTATATTTCGAGGCTGACATCAACCCCAGCGGCAGCGGCGATTGCATTGATGCGTATGGCATCGTCTTTGAGAACTTCGTCTTCACCGGCATGAATCAATAGAGGCGGCAGTCCATGCCAGTCACCATACAGTGGCGAGACGAGAGGGTTGTGAGGGTCGCTCTTTCCCACATAGGACTCTCGGTAGAATTTGCGAGCCTTGGGATGCAGGAGGATGTCTTGCGCCGTGTTGTCGCGCACTGTGAGATCGCCACTTGGGGAAAGACAGGCAGCTGCGCATGGCATCGGGTCGCCGCTATCGCGCAGGGACATCAGTGTCGACAGCGTAAGGTTGCCGCCTGCCGAGTCACCTGCGATGACGATATTGTTAGCGGCATAACCCTGTTGCAGCAACCAACGATATGCCGTGACACAGTCATCGAGAGGGGCAGGGAATGGGTGGCGCGGGGCAACCCTATAGTCCACCATCAGCGTTTGCATTCCTGTCTTGCGCGCCAAGTAGGCACCCATAAGGAGGTGGTTGGGCGTTTGCGGAATCACGAAGCCACCGCCGTGAAAATAAAGCAGTACGCGATCGGTTGATGCGCCATCTGGAATTAGCCAGTCGCAAGCGACTCCGTTCGCCGATATGGAGCTGCGTTTGGTATCGGCGGGTAGCTGAACTCTGCTAACTGCTTTCTTGAGTAAGGGATACATAATCGACAATGGCATATAGACCTGCATTAGTCGGATTATAGGCAAGCGCGCCCGAATTTTTCGCTCGATCGCAGAAATTTCTACCGAGTTTGGCGGTGTCGTTGATTGCTTATTGATTTTGTATCTCCCCCGAGTGCGTAATATATAAGCCCTTATCATCGCGTGAATGACAGCATAGACGAAGCCCTTTCTAAATTCACTATTATCCAAGTAAGCCTTAGTAAGAGGGGCTAGCTGTAGATTTTGCGGATGGAACTAGTTAAGTTGTCCTTACCCGAAATAGTCTCACACACTGGAGATCATGCTAACACTTTCATCTATCATCTGGACTGCAATTGCCGTCTCTCTCATAAGCTTCTGGTGGCAGGGGGATATGATTAAGACTCTTGCCCTACAGTATCTTGACCAGCATTTTCGTCAACAGGACCTGCAGCTGTTAGATCAGACTATTGTGCTTAAAGGCGTGTGGCCACGCCGCGGCGATTCTGGTTCTCTGCAACTGCGTAGACGCTATCGGTTCGAATTCACCTCCACAGGAGAGGAGCGCTATAAGGGCATGATCGAACTGAGTGGGCGTCGGCTGCAGCGCATCGAGCTTGAGCCGCATCTAATGCCGGACACTCAGGACCGTCTGCACTAATTCTGTTCTTTAGCGACTGACGACCTTAGCGATGGGTAGTAGAGGAGTAACGCGAAGGCTCTTGCTACTACGTAAATAATCATCGCCCACCATAGGCCACTCACTCCGTACCGCCCTGCCAGCCACCACCATGCGCACAAGAAAACCCCGACCGACATGAATGCTGCATTGCGCATCTGTGCGGTGCGCGAAACGCCTATAAAGATGCCATCGAGCTGGAATGCCCCAAACGAGCAGAAGATGTAGATGGCTGCGAGGAATAGCATGTTGCCGGCGGCCGCGCGCACCGCCTCGAGGTCGGTCAGTAGCGCCACGGCATACTCGCCGAATAGCCAAATCAACAGTGCGAGGATCGTCGCGGATACCCCCGCCAAGACGGTGGAGCGTTTGATGGCGAGGTCGAAGTGCAGGCGGTCCCTTGCGCCAACCGCTTTGCCCACCAAGGCCTCGACGACAAAAGCATAGCCATCGAGAAAAAACGCGGCGAAGGAGATGAGTTGCATCAGAATATGGTTGGCCGCGAGTATCACGCCGCTATAGATAGCGCTCTGATTGATAAAGAAGCTAAACGAGAAGATCATCAGCAATGTGCGAATCATGATGTCTGCATTCGCCGCTAGTGTTCTCTTCAGCGCTACAGCATCGAGTATGCGCGCTTTGGGCCAGAAGCTAGCGCCAAGAGTATTACGTCTTGCCAGCTCGCGATAGATAAGCGTGCCGGCAAATAGCAGCGCACTCCACTCTGCTATTACGGTGCCAAAGGCTATGCCCTCGACGCCCCATCCCAGCACGCCGGCGAAGAGCACATCTAGGGTGATGTTCAGTCCATTCATTGCCAGCTGCACGATCAGCAATGCCTTGCTGTTGCCCATGCCTATCAATAGGCCCATCAAGGCGAAATTGGCCAGTGTGGCAGGCGCGCCCCAGATCCTGATCGAGAAGTATTGCTGCGCCAGAGCTTCCATCTGCTCGCCACCACTGAGCAGCGAGAATGCAGTGCTAGAGATTGGCCATTGCAGCAGAATCAGGAGAATGCCGAGCGCACCGCCGAGTAGGAGAGAGCGGCCTAATACCGCTCGCACTTCCTCTTCATTGCCAGCCCCTACTGCCTGGGCGGTGAACCCCGTAGTGCCCATGCGCAGGAAGCCAAAGCTCCAATACACGAAAGAGAATATCAGCGCGCCTAGCGCAATCGCACCAAGGTCGGCGACGGTGCCCACATTGCCGATCACAGCGGTATCCACCAATCCCAGCAGGGGAACCGCGGCATTAGCTAAAATAATCGGCCAAGACTTGCGAAGGATAAAGCCGTAACTGATGGATTCAGTGTTCGTCATAGTTAAGAGCGGTTAGAGGGAAAACAGTGAACTGTAGCTTATGCACTGCTAACATGCGAACGCGAACTAAATTGGAGAAACGAGAGCAATGGTCAAACTACATCACCTGCGTATTGGACGTTCTATATTTACTGTTTGGCAGCTGGAAGAGCTAGGCGCAGAGTATGATTTGGAGGTTTACATTCGTGACCCAAAAACCATGCGGGCCCCGGAATCTCTGCAGGCAGTTCATCCCCTTGGAAAATCGCCGGTCATTGATGATGAGGGACTAATTCTCTCGGAATCTAGCGCTATAACAAGCTATCTATTAGAGAAGTTCGATACAGATAACCGCTTTGCGCCACCACGCTCTGAAATTGCGGACTGGGCGAAGTTTACACAGTGGCTGCACTATCCCGAGGGCTCCGTGTTTTTGCCCTTGCTCGTGAAAATGTTGCTCATGCGCTCGGATCAAGCACACGCCACTTTCGAGGGCTATAGCCAGAAGGAGATCCCGCTGCACTTCGAGTACATTGCGAACCAGCTCGGTGACTCACCCTATATCCTCGGCAATGACTTCACCGCCGCCGACTTCGGCGTAACTTACGTGGTCTCGCTCGCCGAGCGTCTCGGGCAGCTCAAGTCTTGGCCCACCCTGCAAGCCTACCTCGCTCGTAATCTGGCTAGGCCCGCGTATGTGCGTGCACTAGAGCGTGCCGTAGAGTAAGGCCGTCGGCGACGGCCGCTTTAATCGGCTAACAGGAACTGGAGTAAGCGCTTTTGTCGAAGTTCGAATTCATAATGATGTTTGTCTCCGTCGTGGTCGCTTTCGCCATGGCGGAGCTGCTGATGGGCTGGGGCAAGATCATCCGAGCACGCAGTCGCGTCAAGCACCCCTGGCTACTAGCTGGCTGGTCGTTCTGGCTGTTGATTATTATCACCTACCACTACTTAGGGTTCTGGGAGTATCAGGCTTACAACTTCACCAAGGTAGCGCCCATGGTGTTATTCCTGGCGGCGCCGGTAATGATGGTGCTGCTGACCTTTGTACTAACGCCGGACCTGCGTTACTACCAGAAGATGGATCTTGAGGAGCATTATTTCCAGACGAAGAACTGGTTTTTCTGCATGGTGATCATCTTCCTAATTCTGTCGCGAGCATCAGACCCATTGCTGCCCGATTTTGCTGAGACCTGGATGGGCCGCTCGGCGGGCACCTTCCTAGTCACCCTGTCGGTTATCTGGCTACTGTTTACCAATAATCGAGCCGTACATTACGCACTTATGTGGTTCAACCTAGCCTACCTGATTCTGGTAGCGAGCTTCATCCCAGTGACCGGCATGACCGCCTTCTGATCAAAGGGGTCAGAGTAATTTGATTTTTATTTTTTCTGCCCAATTGAGTTGTCGGCCCCTTGATTGTAAGGCTTCACGAGGAACCCGCCATGAGCGACAAGATTAAGCTGGATATCATATCCGACGTGGTGTGCCCCTGGTGCATCGTAGGTTACAAGCACCTAGAGGCCGCCATCAATGAGCTAGGCCTGCAAGATAGGGTGGAGATCGAGTGGCAGCCTTTCGAGCTGAACTCCGACATGCCGCCGGAAGGCGAGGAGCTGCGCGCCCATGTGTTGCGCAAATACGGCGCCCAGCGCGAAGACAGCGATAAAGCCCGAGCCCACATTAGTGCCCTTGGGGCGGAGTATGGGTTTGAGTTCGATTACTTCGATGGAATGAAGATAGTGAACACCCGCGACGCCCATGTATTGCTGGATTACGCTCACGAGCAAGGCTTGCAGAATCAGCTAAAGCAACGCCTGTTTGCAGCCTTCTTTACGGAGCATAAAGATGTCTCAGATCGCGACGTCTTACTGGCGGAGGCACGCAGCGTAGGCCTTGATATTACCGCTGCGACATTAGCCTTAGATGATGACGAGCGCCGCAGCCGAGTGGTGAGCCAAGAGCTGCAGTGGCAGCGACAGGGGGTCTCGGGGGTGCCAACGGTAATCTTCAACCGCCGTAGCGCTATGACCGGTGCGCAGCCCCAAGCCACATACAAAGAAGTGTTGCAGGAGTTGGCTGCACTGTAATCAGTAAGTTCAACGCAAGTTTAGTCCTTACTTTACTTCCTTATTGTCGAGGGCGTAGTATCGAATACCACGAAACTCGTGGCTTTCGATCAAGGAGTAGAGAATGATTCGCAAAATTCTATTGCCGATTATTGTAACTGCACTCGCCCCATCAGCATTCGCGGACACGGAATTCGAAGATAGTGTTCCGATAGACCTCGTCAAAGCCTTAGTTGGCAACACACCTTATGGCGAGTCTAGAATCTTCTCCGACTTGGCCAGTAGCTTTCCCCGCCTTGATATTCCAAACGACCTAGAGCTAATGGGCAGTATCGAGCGCGGCTTTGGCGTGGCGGCGGTTTACCGCACTGAACTTTCAGTCAATCGAACCGAAGCAGTGCTGCACGATGCGTTTCTACAAGCTGAGTATATAGAGTTCGAATTGCCTAGCATGGCAAGTTCGGAAAATGGCTTTGTAAGCGCATTGGTGAATGCGCCATTTCGGTATAACCGTTATTGCCATGATAGTTTTGGCTTCCTCACATCTACCTTCAATTCAAGCGCTCAGAACGCGGTTGTAACTCTTTCGTCCACTCCCCCCAATGATAACCGTAGCTGCGCAGATCAACTGGCAGAGCAGCAGCAACAATTAGGCCGAAGGGTTGGCGGTCCGGCTGGACTTCAGCAATATTTGCCTAGAATGGAGCTGCCAGTAACGGAGGTTCGAAGATCTGGACCCTACTTTGGGTTGGGTGGAATGTCAGGCTCCAGTAACTCAATCGAAGTTAAAGCGAACGTAAACGTAGATTTGAACATCGACGCGTTGTTTGACCACTTCGCAGGGCAAATTGTGACACAGGGCTGGGTGCTTGATACTCGAAATATGGGGACTTCTAGTGCAATAGGGAATTGGACGCGCAGTCCCGAGCCTGGCACAGAGCTTATTGGAACCCTCACGATTCTAAAGACTGGAGACGAGTCGTTTGAGTTGAAGTTTCAATTGACCTCGGCAGGCGGCAATAACAACTCCGGCCAGCAGTTATTTCGCAGCAATTGAGTGCCATGGTCTTGGCAGCATAAATCTATCTTAGCTTTGTGATGCCAATCAGGAGAGCTATAACACCGCCAACCATTCCAACCCACGCCTCGATCGGAGTGTCACCACTCACTGCGCGAGTAATCTGCGAGCCAGCTGAGTCGTAAACATTGAAACCCCAGATTGCTAAAGCAACACCTACAACGACTAACACGATTCCAACAATCTTATTGTTCATACTTTCTCCGGGTGTCTCTTAGGGGTATTGAATCGAGTTAAAACTATTGTTCCAATGTAATCTTATATTTTTCAAGCAGCGCTCTTTCTTTATCTCCTGTTAGAGATAAGCGTCCCTCATTCCAGATTCTAATAAGCTCTTGTCTTTTATCTTCAGCAAGATTTTTTGAGAAGATCGGCAATTCAAGCAATTTGTTCTCTAGGCCGGGGCGCACGATCTCAAGCTCATCGTTTAGATCTAATCTGTTCAAGACGTGTTGCAGTACGAGTTCATTATCCGCATACAAGTCGACTCTTCCTTCGCTAATCATAAGTAGGATACGGTCAATCACGTCATCGAACCCGGCGATTACTTCAACTTGAGCTGAATTATTTGCATCATCGATATAATTTTGATAGCCGGCACTCATAGAGCTGTAATCCCAGCCTGGTCCGGTTGCGATGCGCTTACCGTTGATAGACTCCATTCCGCTATAACGCCATGGATCGCCTCGTCTTACAACAAAGGCTGAGGTGTAGGCGAATGTTTCTTGGGATGCGAACACAAAGTCTTGTTCTGTATTTTCGGAAAGAAGATATTCTGGCAGCATGTCGCAGTGACCGTCAGCGACCATCTCTAATCCCCTTGCCAGTGGGACTTCATAGTACTCCAGTGAATAGCCTTGCGCTGTATATATCTGTTCCAGCATGTCTATAACGACGCCCCGCTCGGGAGACTCTGCGGATGGAAATATTGTCATGGGCGCCCATTGGTCGTAGCACACTCTCAACGTCTCTGCCTGACTTGTATTGGCTAGGCTAGTGCCTGCCATTAGGATGACGAGGAATAGTAAGTGATACATTGTTCTATCTTTCGACATGGTCACGACCTTTATCTTTGGCACCATATAGTTTTACATCGGCGCGCTTGAATATCTCGATTATCGATGCGTCAGTAGGATCGGAAGACTCAATGCCAAGGCTGACTGTATAGCTGACGGCGATGCCATCAACCTCTAGAGTTGAATCGCTAATAACTTTTCTGATTTTTTCAGCAAGTTTGAATGCGTCATCACTGGCTGTATCTGGAAGGAATATAGCAAATTCTTCTCCTCCAACCCTTCCAAAGAGGTCAGACTTTCGTAAGAAGTCATGAATCGTTTTAGTAAAATGAATGAGGACTTTGTCTCCGATATAGTGACCATAGGTATCGTTAACTATCTTGAAATGATCCAAGTCCATCAAGACAAATGATACCGGCGACTTTTGGCGTTGAGAAAGTATGAGTAGGTGTTGAGCAGTTTCGAAAAAACTTCCTCTATTCAAAACTCCAGTCAAGGAATCTCTTGCGGCTAGATCTTTCAGTTTTTCATTCAAGACCTGTAACTCTTTTGTGCGCTGCGCGACTGCATACTCCAAGTTGTCTCGTTTGCTTTGTTCGTCTTCCAGCAAGCGCTTTCGATCTCGCTCCATAGAGGAGAGCATATCGTTCATATGCTCTTGCAGCTGGCGTAACTCGTTGTTCTCAATGTTCGAAAGATTGATCCGTTTGCTAATGTCTTGGCTTGCTTGAACTTCATTAACTTGGGTCATCAACTCCTTCAAGGGGCTGGCCAAGTAGCGGTCGAAGGCCCAAATAAAGAGCCAAAATAGGATAGTCAGCTTTATGATTGCTGTAATCGCAATCAAGGCAAATCCGAACAAGACTCGATCTAGAACTACTTCTGAGGATGAATACAGGGTTACAGAGCCTAGAAATATTTCCTCATCATTTAGCTCCCAGTTTAGGTCTGACTTGGTATTGAAGACCGACAGGGGAGTTGAGCCGGTGGGGTAAGACCTTCTAGAGATTAAATTCTCACCATGCTGATCGAGAACGTCGACACCCGCGATAATGGGCATTTTAATAAGCCCATCGACGAGCACCTCTATCTGATTCTGGTCGTACTGCCATAAGCTAGTAGATATAGGACCGAGGACGGTCTCTTCCAGCTGCTTCAGCTCACTGACGATCGAATCTTGGGTTTTCAGGTATTCGGTAGCGAATTGAAGACTTGTGATAACACACGTAACGGCCAAATAGATGGTGAAAATTACGCGCATCATCTTTTTGGACAAATTGCTTGGACGAAGAAAATTCGCAAACATTAAAAACGCCCCTTTCTTGAAGCTTCTAAATCAGGATTGATCCTAGGTTACTCGTAGGCTTAAGGGAAGGGGTTTCGGTAGCGTTTGCGGGTTGCCGAAGCGCTCGTTGCAGATCGCTGCGCAATCGGTCGAAGCACCGACACGAGGGTTTTCAATAGGCGTGCCCACCGATTCTATAATTAGATCAATGCGTTACAGGTATGAAAATAGAGTGTGCCAAGAGGTGTGCTATGGAATTTGCTGAAAACGCTACTCAAAACTACGGTATTTTTACTCCGACCCCTTTATTCTTCTCCGCTAGGAAATTTAGATTGATTGTTTTGAGAAATCTGAAAGGGTTTTGCAATCATAACTATCCAAAAAATAGTAGCGGCATCCACAGGACTAGAGAGCGCAACAAAAAAGGGCACCCCTAAGAGTGCCCTTTTTGTTTTTCAAACCCCGCTGCTATAGCAGCAGGGTTTCTATCTTCACCATCGACTTAGATTTTGAAGTTCACTGCTAAGAAGCCGTAGCGACCGCGAGGACCAGCTGGGCGAGACAGCGTGCCTAGGTAAGGTTCCTCGTCGAGGACGTTGTTCAGACCACCGTAGACATTGATGTTCTCACTGAAGGTGTAGGAGAAGTTGATGTCATGCACCCATGAATCGCCAGTCTGCGAAGGATCGGCGAACAGCGGGTTCGCATCGATCTGCTGGTTGGAGATACCAGACAGAAGCTGACTATCTTCGTAACGACCAGCCCAGCTCAGTCTCAGATCATTGATTGTCCAGCTGGCACGGGCGTTAATAATCCACTCGGGATAGGAAAATTCACCCATGCGGCTCTCGAAGATAGAGGCATCCAGAGGATCCTGAAACTCATCGAAGCGAATCATGTGAGTACCTTGCAAGCTGAAGTCCAGACCGCCCCAGTTATCCAGACCCAGAGAAGACAGCTCGAAGCCATAATCAACACCGAAGTCGAGACCTTCCAATTCGAACGCAGCCAGGTTTACCTGACCAGACTGGTGATAGGTAATGAAACCTTCAGGCGCACGCTTGATTAGCCCGCAGTAGTCGTTATTGATGGACGGCAGGTCAACACAAAGCTCGGAAACCGCCACCGCGGACAAGCTATCGATCGCACCTTCGATCTCGATTGAGTAGTAGTCAACAATAAAGGTCAGGTTGTCGACGAAGGTAGGCTGATAGACGATGCCAGTTGTAAACGTTGTCGCCTCTTCTTGGCTCAGGCCGGGGTTACCACCCGACACACCCGGAATACCGGCTGTTATGTAGTTGTTCACATCGTAGCCAGCCGGTACACCGAGAGCCGCACAGTTACTGACACGATTCGACGTGCCGTTGTTGATGTTGTCCACGGAGCATGGATCGTTCTGGAATCCGTAGGACGAAGGCTGCTGGGGTGAGTACAGCTCGGTGATGTTCGGTGCACGCACCGCTTCACCGAAGGTTCCACGAATAGTCAAACCGAAGCCCGGTGAGTAGCGCAGGCCGGTTGACCACGCATCATTGGTACCCACGGTGCTGTAATCCGCAGAACGGTACGCACCGGTAACTTCCAGCAATTCGATGCCAGGCAGATCGGCAAGGATCGGGGCCTGGACTTCGAAGAAGTATTCGAACACGTCGAATTCGCCAGCGATCGGCAGGTTCGCGTTACCGTTGGAGGCGTCCCATGTCACCAGGTCAAGGTCGAGCTGGTTCACGATGAATGCACTCTTCTCTTCCCGGTATTCCATACCAACAGACCAACCGATTGCGCCGCCAGGCAGTTCGAAGAAGCTGGCCGTGTCGCCAGAGATATTGCCGAAGATAATGTTTTGCTCAAGCTCAGAAACATCGAGCAGGTCCGGGTAAACAAAGTCGGCGTTGGCCTGAGAGGTTGAGTTCGAACCGAATGGGTTGAACGGTGCGCAGGGGCTACCCGCACCAGGCGTGAACGAAGAAATTTCCACGTATTTTCCGTTACCGGTGGCATTCGTCATAGCGAACTCAGGCACTGGGTAGGTTTGTGTACGCAGTCTCCCAGTGCTGCTTATGTTTGTGGACAGCGGTGGCTGGGCGGTGGGGTCCAGGGTAGAGCGACAGACGATATCCCCGGTTGCAGGATCAACCACCGAGTCCATCGCAGCGTAGAAGCGGTCTTCGATACGCTTGTTGAGGTTCAGGCTCTCGACCGTTGTCTCACCGTAGTTATAAGACAATTCATAGTCGATACCGCTGCCTATATCCAACGTGCCTTCAATACCGGCCACAAAACGGATGGTTTCCCGGTCAACGTCGTCGCCGGTAAGCACAATACTGTCGTTACTGTCGCGGCTTGACCCAAAGCCCCAGAAGCTGCCGTCGTTGGGGTTGCTTGCAGGAATTACGCCAGCAGCAGCCAGTTCAGCAATCTGTAGCTGCAGCGCGGGCGGGATATAGGGGTTGTCATACTGAATTGGAATAGCGTCGTTGAAGTTCACGCCGGCGAGGTCGTCAACACTGTTCGAGTGGGCATACTTTGATTCAACAAAGAATGTAAGCGCTTCACTGACTTCGAAGCTGCCGTTCAGGTTGATGTTGTATCGCTCCTGCTTCGGCAGGATGGCGTCCTTCACGTTTTGCAAGCCGTCACCGATACCGTAGGCCTGGTTTACGTTGGACACGTAGCCTGGGTTATAAGGCCGCGGGATACCATTCACAGGGTCTGTTATCACCTGCACCAGAGGAACACTGGTGCCGGGAATATACTGCTGTGGCAAGCCGTTTTTGGCATTGTTGGCAGCGGCAGCCACCGCGCCGAAGCCGTCAGCAGAGGACAGATTGAACACCCCATAAGGTGAGGAAATCGGATTCGTTGTGGGGCGCACATAAGCACGGGTTGCATCCGGATTTGTGCCGGTAAGCGCCGCAATCTGATCAGTCTGATTGATGCCTCTACCCGTGTAAGGTCCAGCAAATGATGCACGGTCGTAGGAGCGAACGGCATCGCTTGATTGCCCTTCAATGGCAAATACCATTTCGCCCCGGCCATCAGCAAATTCGAAACCGGTCGCGGCAGCAAAATAGTTTTCGTTAGAATCATTTTCGGCGGACAGACCAGTTTGGGCAGTTATTTCGATACCGTCGAAGTCACCGCCATCCCGCAACACGAAGTTGACAACACCGGATACGGCGTCGGCACCGTAAACCGCAGAAGCGCCGCCGGTCAGGGTTTCAACGCGCTCCACCATCACTGTGGGAATGGAGTTTACGTCTACAGCCGCGGTGCCTTGACCACCAGCCACGTGGCGGCGGCCGTTAACCAGAGTCAAGGTTCGCTGGGCACCCAGTCCACGCAGGTCGAGCAGACCCAGACCGACGTCGGTATCGGTTGTGCCAGCACCTTGAATAGCGGAGAAGCTGGCCGGCAGCGAGTTGTTAAGTGCTGGCGATTCGCGAAGCAGTTCGCCCAGGTCAGCCTGACCGGAGGTGCGAATGTCGCCGCCGCCAAGAACGGCAATTGGGCTCGCTGCTTCAGTTGCGTTGTTTCTGGCAATGCGTGAACCGGTGACTACCACCTCTTCAATATCACCTGACTGAGCTATGGCCTCAGTGCTAAGCAGTGTGGTGGCGCAGATTGCACCTATAGCTCGAACTAATATCTTTTTCTTCATGGTGTTTCCCTTGTAGTCGAAATTCATTATGTACCCTTCATCTCAGATTGCCGGTTGTCTCGATAAAACAACGATCCAAATTTCAGTTCAACGCTCCATCCGCCACGCCTTCTCAAATTTCTAGTGTGCGGAGGATTGCACTCAGAAATCGAGATGCAATAACAATGCCAGACAAATTCTTACGTAAAATATGCAGAAAAATGGCTACTAAATGTTAGTAGCTGCACTAAAAGGCAGCAAAGAGGTGGGTTGTGTTGCGCTAAAATAGAGCCTAGAGGATTTTTTTGGGGCAAACGGTATAAGTAATTTTTGTGCGCTACCTAACTTTGATCGATCGATGTTAGGAAACTTATTGTAGGTTTCTATTTTGACCATCACATTTTTCGTGGGTCTACTCTGCCTCTATTTACCTTTGCAGTTCTATTCTTTTAGAATTCGAATCGCCGGTGTTGGTAGAGACTGATGACTTTGATCTGTTATTGAGGCAAAGATGAGCTGGGTATAACCGTGCGGGAATTAGCGACTCATTTGCAGAATAGTTAACAAGCCGCCACACAGTGGAGAAAGAAAGGAATCGAGATTTGTGAATCCAATAGGTTCACATTGGACCGTGTGGCGCTTCAAGTTATTAAGGTGCACCTGCCCCCTAGAATTCATCATCCTCGATGAGCGCCTTCTCGCTGGCCTGAAACGCACGACCCCGGCATCGGCCGGGGTCGCTCCAGTCTCAATCGTGATCAGGCGGCGGGAGCCGGTCTGATTATTGAGCCTCGTCCGGAAGAGGCGGTACGCCGGGGAAGTCCGGGCTCGCGACGAAGGCTTTGTAACCGGCGGTCATGGCGCGCGAGCACTCCACGGGCGTGCCCTCCATCGTCCCCCGGTTCTTGCAGGGGCCTTCCGCCACCTCAGGCATGTTCTCGCGCACCCATACCGAGGCCTGGCGATAGATGTCCTGATCATTCGAACTGGTCGTAACCTTTACGAGCACACCGTCATCGAAGGTGAGGTGGAAGGTGTCGGTGACGTCGAAACCCGTGCCGAGCGCCTGCACGCGATCGTCCTTGACCTTCACGGGGCAGTTCACGATCCCCTCTTCGTCTCGGGCGCAGGGCGTGCGCAGTAGCACCTCGTAGTTCCCGCCCTTCGCCGAGCCCTGGTAGTAGAGCAGACGAGGTGCGGTCTCTGGCGCCGCCGCCATGATTGGTGCCAGACGGTCGGGTTCGAAGGAATAGAAGGCGTCGATGAAGGATTCGGCGATCACGAGATCCGGATCGGCGGCTTCGGCCTGCGCATTTGCAAAGCTGCTACCCAGCCAAGCGGTGAGGCAGGCTACAGAGGTGATCGTGATCGAGCGACGAAAAGTGTTCATAGTATCTCCGTGTAGAGGGAATAAATGCTAATAAATGGGGTCAGTGTAAAAATACAATAGCGTGTTCCTGATTGGCGTGCTGCTAAGTTGGCTGTGTAAAACCCTAAGATGCTTGTAAGGTGTCCATCACCTTTACAAATCTTCCACTTCTTCGCCTTCGCCATCCCCCTCCTCATCTTTGTCGTCTTTCGCTTTTTTACAGGTCTCTGGCAAGTAGCGACTGCCTAAGGCGTCTGGTGTGACCCCGTCTGCCACGCAGTCCCATTTGATGGTGTCATCGTCCTGGGCTCGCGCAATGAGCAGGAAGCCAGATTCAATGTCTTCGAATCGCAGACCAAATTGATCCATATCTACCAAGGCCCTGAGCGTTCCGATGCGTGATTTGTCGGCAGCAGGTATTCCCAACTCGCCTGCTCGATAGTCCATACCGGTGAGAATGCCTTCCGGAGTAAAAGAGCTTAGGTCGATGTCCACTTCTGACTGCGGCATCTCGCCGTGGGTATCGAAATACTCTTCAATAATTACCTGTTGCTCCAGCCCCAGATCAACGGCAGCGGCCACTGCGTCGTCGATTTTAGAATTGTGCAGATAACCATAGGCAACTGCTATAAGCGTTACTGCTATCATGGGATAAACAATCATTTCGGTGATTGTGAACCCTCTCTGTCGGTACCGTGTTCGTACTTCTATCATCGCGCTGAACTCCAATTTTTCAGATAGTGATGTCCTGCTCTATTGCAGTGCGCACAGCTCATGCAATTTTCGCACCCAAGCGCTATTTTATTTCTTTCGGCTTCCTGTTCGGTGCCGTTGCCTTCGAGCACCACGAGTGCCTTCCCCAGCTGGTCTGGAGTGCAACAAGCGCGACTAGCTAAGCTAGGCACAGTATTTGCTAACTAAATTTACATCTGGATGCTTTTGGCGGCGTATAGCGCCATAACGCACAAATACGTCGCATAGCGCGCACAAAATTTGCGCATTATTTTGTTTTATGTCTCAAAAAGAGGCGGGGCTAATATGGAAACTTGGAACAATCTGGTCGACAAGTTTGATCTCCTTTTAACGAAGATCAAGTTTGACAGTACTGTGAAAATCGCTGGGAGAGAAATTTCTCCTTTAGTTATGGGCTTTGCATTGATCGTTGTCTGCATGGCCATCTGGGCCTACCTGGAATTCGAAGGCGATAACAAACTCATCGGTGCGCTGGTCTCTGTTCTGATGGCTTGGGCCGTTGCCCAGTTGAGCGCTATGGGTTGGGGTGACGGTATCGGCGAGCACGCGGCCGGTTCCACATACGAAGAGTCGTTAGCATCTGACACCATGTCCAAATCTACCGAAGACTCCAACTCAACCGAGCATTCAACGGACGCAAGTGAAACTCAGCCCGATAAGGAGCGGCTGGCCCTATTCGCATTCGCGGGTGTGATCGTCGCATTATTCGTCATCTATCAGATGAGGAATATTGACAGCATAGAAGATATGAACACTGAGTTTACCTATAGCGAACTGATCGAGATGGTGGAGCCTATCCAAGACACGATAGAGGCTGCTCTGCTATCCGGGAGCGCCTCCAACATGGGTTCTCTCGATAGCGGCGTGGCAGGACTGCCCGATGAGGTGCTTGTTTCTGAAGAGGCCCACGGCATTTCTATCATCGACGGACAAATCATTGCCACGTGGATGACGGATGAGTCCAAGCTGGATGGGGTGACCTATATTCTTACCCCAAAGATTGAAGACGGAGAAGTTGAGTGGACAACCACTGGGACTTGTGGCAGTAAAAAAGCCTGTTAGGTTACCAGCACTGCAATTTACGACTAATCAATTCACACTAACAATTAGCCAAAAAACTCAGGAGTAGCATCAATGAGTACCGTAGACCCTTTCGATATAGCTAACTCGCCGCTTGACTTGGTAGACCGCTCATCACCCGAGATAGGCCCCTCCGGCAAGCCAATTGTGCGCACCGAAGAAGGCATCATCACCGAAGGCAGTAAGGTGACATGGAATAAGAAGTCAATTCTTTGGGCGCTGCCCCAACCGGTTCTGGTGGCGGGCTCAACGCTACTGGTCGCCGCCATTGTGGTAAACGAATGGGGTGGGGAGTACTACGGAATATGGGCACTGATCGTGTCGATCTTTTCCACGCCTCTTCTGCTGATCGCCGAACGTTTTTGGGCGAAGAAAAAATCCTGGTTGCTCAAGCCCGACGAAATGCTAGAAGACGTGTTCTGGCTGGCTTCGGGGGCTCTGCTTTGGGGGCCTATCGTTTCCGGCATGTATCGCACGCCAGTTTCTGAGGGCTTCCGCGCCCTGCGTGATATGGCTCCGCTGCATATCGAATTTCAACCCACTACAGTACTCGGGCTGATTGGCGCCGGGCTGGTTATCCGATTCACTTCCAGCTTCTTCTACTACTGGCTGCATCGGATTCAGCACGAGTCACTGTTCTGGTGGCGTATGCACGCGACGCATCACCACATCACCAAGATGAGCGCGATGCGCGGCGGCCGTACCCATCCATTCGAACGTCTGTCGCTTGGGCTCGCTGGTCCAATTGCTGCGGCCCTAATGGGTGCAAGCGATGAAGTTTTCATCGTTTCAGCAGCCTTCGGCATGTGGAACGGCAGATTTAACCATGCCAATCTGCCTATGGTTTCAATGCCTGTGTGGGACTGGTTCTTTGCTACCGCACAGCAGCATCATTGCCACCATGCACATGAGCGCCGTCAGGCAGATTCCAACTACGGTTGTGACATCATTTTCTGGGACCGCGTCTTCGGCACTTACTGCGGCGATGCTGAGGTGGGAGCCACTGGCGCAGGCAAGCGCGTTCGCCTTTCCATCAAAGACCAGCTTATGCTGTGCTTCTATTCCGACAAACGCCTCAAGGATTTGTAGATAATCGACTAGAGCCGATCCCAGGCGGTCCATTCAATGGATCGACCTGGGGTGGCTAGTAATAAATGGGGTCAGTGTAAAATAAATTAACGGGGTAAGAGTAACTTGCTCCTTTTCCCGATGGGGCTTCGCGCCAAGGTGCCCGTTGTAAATTGCTGCGCAATTAGTCGAACCACCACACGAGAATATCTAAAGTACCGCATTAAGAAAGCTCTATTTATCTCAATGAGAGAGATGGCTTTTTGAAGCGTATGCTATTGATTGAAGGAAAAATTACACAAAACAGAGGGTTGAAGTAGCTTTCAGTCGTCAAAAACCGCGCGTTATTGGCAAGCTAATAAGCACCTCTACCCTCACTCCTTTGGATGTTTCTTAGGGGATCTTCAGTCACCAATTCAATTAGACCAGAACCGCCCGGTTACTGGCGTTATACAGGTTTATTATGACTGCCATCACAGAGCGGTTGCGATGCGGTAATTTTACAGCCACAGAAAAATACCTTTTTTGATTCCGTTGCCTGATATTTCACTGGTGAAAATTCAGTCCCTTTGTGAGAGCCATCACAAAAAGGTTGTTTTTGGCTGAGGCCACATGAACACCAGAAATAGGATTTCCCCGATTCAACTTCAATTGCAAGGGGTGTGTCTGCAGCTCTTTTAGGATTACTCATATTCTAATTTCCTTACTTAATATTTTAAAAACACCTCAAACGATAGTCATGACACGTGTCTTGTCTTTGCTTCTTTTGATTGTTGTATGTCTGATAGATCTCAATCATTGAGCATGTTCGAGCATTAGTGGCGTAGGTATGCCCAGGCTCTGTATGCAAAAAGCATACTCACTCTTAGCTTTTGTTCGAAAAAAAATTTTGACCTAGTGAGTAGTCGTTCAGTGGCTATAGCCCAGCATGCCTTTTGCTCTTCAATCGCTGTGGAAAATCGAATCAATTTAATGGATGTAAACAACAGTCGCCATCTCTGCTTCTGATTCAAAAAAGCACCAATACCTGACAGCCATGCTCCGATTGTGTGCGGCCGCACCAATCTAGTGCGACCTGAAGGGTGCAAAGAGACGAGTATCAATCTCAGTTCCCCATATAAGGCTACTATCTACGGAGTTTAGCAGTTGGCACAGAGCATGCATCGGTGACTGGCACCGAGCATGCCTCTCGGCGAAGTGCAGAGTAATTCCGGCATTGCCGCAGGGGTGTAAACAATCCACTTAAAGAAGATGACTACGATAAAAATGGAGTGCTAGGGTTCCGGCATTGTAGAAGATGCGACTGGTCCGAGAGCACTCGACCTTTCAAGCTGGGTTCTCTCAGAATAAACGAACTTCAGTATTAATCTTTGTAAGGTTACACGGCGGGACAAAAGCCCGGGAGGATTAGCTGACAGCGGTTAGTGTCAGTATTTCAATACGTGAATAACATACTTGGAGACATAAAATGAGACGAAACCTATCAAAGAGCCTTATCACCCTTTTATTTGTAACCGCTGCGACGTTTGTCTCGCCGGTTACTTTTGCGCAAGATCGCTTCAGCCTATGCTGGTCAATCTATGTCGGATGGATGCCGTGGGAGTATGGCGATGCTACCGGCATCATCGATAAATGGGCTGACAAATACGGCATAGAGATCGATGTCGTGCAAATCAACGATTACATCGAATCTATTAACCAGTACACGGCAGGCCAGTTTGACGCCTGTTCCATGACCAGCATGGATGCGCTAACGATTCCCGCTGCAGGAGGTGTGGATTCTACTGCCCTTATCGTTGGCGATTTCTCCAATGGCAACGACGCGGTCATCTTGAAAGAAGGGGCAACGCTAGCTGATATAGAGGGCCGGCGCGTGAACCTGGTTGAATTGAGCGTATCGCACTATCTTTTGGCGCGGGGCCTAGAATCCGTAGGATTGAGCGAGCGTGATGTCACTGTCGTAAATACGTCAGACGCCGATATGGTCGCAGCATACTCGACGCGTGATGTCACGGCGATAACAACTTGGAATCCGCTTGTTAATGAAATACTGAAAGTGCCAGGGGCTACAAAAGTTTTCGATAGCGCGCAAATTCCTGGCGAAATTATCGATACCTTGATGGTCAAGACTGAAGTGCTTGAAGCTAACCCTGACCTGGGCAAAGCCCTAGTCGGTGCTTGGTATGAAATTATGTCTGCGATGGAGAGCCAACCCGAAGTTCGTGCCCACATGGGGGACGCTTCGGGTACAGACCAGGCTGGATACGAGGCACAACTCGCAACCACTCAGATGTTCTATTCAGCAAGCGATGCTGTTGCATTTGTGAATAGCCCCAAGTTGATGACGACAATGGAATACGTTGCTAACTTTTCATTTGAGCACGGTTTGTTGGGCGAAGGTGCTGCCGATGCTAGTTTCATTGGTATTGAAACCCCTGCAGGTGTCTTCGGCAATACTCGCAATATTAAGCTCCGCTTTAATCCTTCATATATGGAAAAGGCTGCCGAAGGCAGCCTTTAATGTCATAAATCTGGCATTACGTCCCCGTGATATTTTCCGTAAAAGGGTATTTCCATGCGAAGGCTTATTAATTTACAACCCAATCGCGTTCTCAAAATCGCGCTTGGTATCATTCCTTTCTTGCTCATTCTACTGGTTTACCAGATTGGTTCTGATATCCGCAAAGCCGAGAATGAGCAAGACAAACTGTTGCCAAGCTTTGCTGAAATCGCAGACGGCATAAATCGAATGGCGTTTGAACCCAGCCAGCGCACCGGTGACTATGAATTTTGGGAGGACACAAAAAGTAGTGTCAAACGCCTGTCGATAGGGATCGCTATTTCGGCAGCCATAGGCCTAGTTGTTGGTCTGGCGGCAGGGGCAATCCCTATGATCGCCGCGCCTTTGAGCCCCCTGATTACCGCCATATCCTTGATTCCTCCTATGGCCATCTTGCCAGTGCTCTTTATCGTTTTTGGTCTGGGTGAGCTGTCCAAGGTAATGCTGATTGTCATCGGGGTTTCTCCTTTCCTGATCCGTGACATTCTACAGCGTACCCAGGAGTTGCCACGGGAACAACTGGTCAAGGCGCAGACCCTGGGCGGTAACAGTTGGCAAATAATTCTTCGGGTGATTTTTCCACAGATCGTTCCTCGCCTGCTTGATGCCGTCCGGCTCAGCCTAGGTGCCGCATGGCTGTTTTTGATTGCCGCCGAAGCCATCGCCGCTACAGACGGGCTTGGGTACCGGATATTCCTGGTAAGGCGCTACATGTCGATGGACATCATTCTGCCTTATGTCGTTTGGATTACTTTCTTGGCGTTCACATTAGACTGGTGTCTTCTGAAGTTCAGCCGGGTGGTATTTCCCTGGTACCACGCAGAGAAGTAGGAAGAGGTATGACTGCATTTATTCAATTAGACCGTTTGTCAAAGCACTATCGCGATAATGTGGTGCTCGAAAACTTGAGCTGCAAAGTTGCTGAAGGCGAATTCGTTACTCTTGTTGGCGCATCTGGCTGTGGCAAAAGCACCTTTCTTAGGTTGCTACTGGGCACGGAAAGCGTCAGTTCAGGACAGTTGTTAATGGCTGGGAAACCTATCGAACAGGAGCCCAGTCCCGATCGCGGCATCGTGTTTCAGAGGTATTCGGTCTTTCCGCATTTGAACGTTCGTGAGAATGTCGTGCTTGGGATCGAGTTTGTAGAGAGCAAATGGCTAGGGCGCCTGTTCGGCAAGCGTCGCAAAGAAGCTTTGGCAAAGGCCGATGAATTACTGTCGGCAGTTGGACTTGAGCAGGCACGATACAAATATCCCCACGAGTTGTCCGGCGGCATGCAGCAACGACTCGCACTAGCACAGGCGCTCATCAAGAAACCGAAGGTGCTACTTTTGGACGAGCCTTTTGGTGCTCTGGATCCAGGTATTCGCAAGGAGATGCATGAGCTGGTAATGGGGCTTTGGCGTCAGTATGGCCTGACTATCTTCATGGTCACACATGACTTAAAAGAAGGCTTCCACCTCGGCACACGTCTGTGGGTGTTCGATAAAGTCCGTCACGACCCGCATGCACCGAACCGCTTCGGGAGCACAATCACGTATGACTTATCGCTTCAATCCAAAGATAAAGCGTTAACAATCGCCGCTATAGATGAAATCAACGCCCAGCTACAACCTGTGGAATAAATTAATTGACCCGACATTGAGTTAACCCGGAATCCGAAAAAGATGAAAAACCAAGAAATTTTTCCCAGTGAATATAAAACCGTCATCGCACCCGGCGCCCATTGGTCGTTGGTTGTACGCAAAGGAATAGAGATGACGCTGACAGACCTAGAAGGCGGCGCAAACGTTGGTATGCTTTTTTATAACCCAAACCTCATGAGCGAGAAATACAACGCCCCCGACACCTTGAAATGCCAACACACATTCAAGCTGACACGAGGACATTGTCTATATTCTGACATGGGACGAGTTTTCGCTTCTATCACTCAAGATTCGTTTGGCTGGCACGACACAATCTGTGGCAACTGCCACTCACAGCACGTTGAAAGCCGTTGGGGTGAGAGAAACTATCAAACCCAGAGCAATGCGTGGCTGCAAAATGGCTTTGATGCTTTTTTGGTTGAACTTGCGAAATATCGAATGAAGAAGCAGGATCTGGCGTCCAACCTGAATCTATTTTCAGAAGTCTCTGCTGACGATGAAGGCAAGTTGCGCTTATCCCGGCAAAGTCAGGCAGGCGACAGCATTACGCTAAGATTTGAAATGGACACGCTGGTAGTCATGCACACCTGTCCTCACCCGCTGAATACGGCATCTGTCTATCCGCACAAAGCTGTTGAAGTTTCTCTGGGAAAAGCCAGTCCCATGCAGCCGGATGACTACTGTTTGAATCTCTGTGACGAAAACCGCCGCGGGCTCCACAACAATTCGTTGTATCACCTGGGTATGTGAAAGAATTAATTGAGGCATTACCATGATTAAAGAAAGCAAGCTTGTCCTGGCTGACGCGAAATTGCGCGCTACGGTAAATGCTGGGGATTACTACATTCAGACCATCAAAATGGGTGAAACAATTCGCATCATTGATCTGGAAGGCAATCAGGCGGCAGACACACTGTTTTATAACGCACAAGACCCAAGCGAGCGTTACAGCGCCAGCGATACTATCAGGGAAGCCGCGGCACTTTATCTCACCGCTGGCACCATTTTAAAAACCAACCTTAACAGAGATTTGCTTGAGATAGTGGCTGACACCTGTGGACGACACGATACCGTGGGCGGTGCCTGCTCTACAGAATCCAACACGGTACGCTACGATCTGGAAAAGCGCTGCATGCACGCATGCCGCGACAGTTGGTTGCTAGCCATCGCTGAACACGAAGAATACGGCTTAGCCAAGGAAGATATTGCTCACAATATCAATTTCTTCATGAATGTGCCTGTTACATCGGATGGTCAGCTACAGTTTTCCGATGGCGTATCAGGACCAGGTAAATATGTCGAGCTGACAGCGAAAATGGATACTATCGTTCTCATTTCAAATTGTCCGCAATTGAATAATCCTTGTAACGCCTACAACCCTACACCCATTGAAGTAGCTGTGTGGAAAGCGGCATAGGTCGCCAAAAAAGACCGTAAATTCAATAACGCGCAGGACGACCTGCTGGCGTTTTCAGTAATCCTGGGACGACCCACGTCAGACAGAGAATTATCATGTTTAAACGAGTACTTGTTGCCAACCGTGGCGCTATAGCCACGCGCATTATTCGCACACTTAAAAAGTTGGATATCGAATCTGTTGTTGTCTATCACGAAAAAGATCAGGACAGTTTGCATGTTCAGCATGCTGATATTTCGGTATGCCTGGGCGGAGGCTCTGTTGCGGAGACCTACCTGAACCAGGAAAAAATCATACAAATCGCCAAAGAAAACCAAGCCGAGGCGATACACCCTGGTTATGGCTTTCTCAGCGAAAACACAACATTTGTTGAAAAATGTGAGTCCCATGGCCTAGTTTTTATCGGGCCGACACCGGATCAAATGAATGTATTTGGCCTCAAGCATCTCGCTCGAGAAGCTGCACAAAGTGCCGAAGTGCCCATGTTGCCGGGTTCACCTGTACTTGAAAATATTGAAAGCGCCGTCACTTGGGCCGAGAAAGTCGGCTTTCCCGTCATGCTGAAAAGCAGTGCCGGAGGGGGCGGTATCGGTATGCAGGTATGTCGGGACGCCAATGCTCTCAAAGGTGCCTGGGATAGTGTGAAACGCATGAGTGCGAATTATTTTTCGAACGACACCGTGTTTCTCGAAAAATATATCGTTAACGCTCGCCATATTGAAGTGCAAATTTTTGGCGATGGCAGAGGCAAAGCAATCGCCCTCGGTGAGCGTGATTGCTCCGCTCAGCGCAGAAACCAGAAAGTGATAGAAGAATGCCCCGCACCCAATCTCACTCAAGAATTGCGCGAAGCCATGCATCGCACGGCCGAGACGTTGATGGCGTCTGTCCAGTATCGAAACGCTGGCACCGTGGAGTTCATTTTCGATATTGATGCGCAATCATTTTATTTTTTGGAGGTCAATACTCGCCTGCAGGTTGAGCATGGCGTCACCGAAGAAGTCTTCAATGTTGACCTAGTAGAGTGGATGCTCAAGCTGGCGGCCAATGAGATGGAGCCCTTGGACTCAATTGGGCCGAACCTGGCCCCCTCGGGTCACGCGATTCAGGTGCGTCTGTATGCTGAAGACGCTGCGCAGGACTTTCTACCCAGTGCCGGCTTGCTGTCGGACGTGTTCTTTCCGACAGCTAACTATTTGCGAGTGGACACTTGGGTGGAATCAGGCATTGAAGTCCCCTCCCTGTTTGATCCGATGCTGGGCAAGTTGATTGTTTGCAGCAGCACCCGCGAGGACGCATTGATCAAATTGATCGAGGTGCTCCAGCAATCGCGAGTGTACGGGATAGAAACGAATCTGGCTTATGTCGCTTCAGTGCTTTCGACAGATCTGGCCAGAAAAGGACAATTGCTGACAAAGACTTTGGCTTCCCATGCGCTACAATCTCACTCATTGCGTGTCCTGAGCGCGGGCACTCAAACCACTATTCAAGACTACCCCGGCCGTCTGGGTTATTGGCATGTAGGCGTGCCGCCTTCAGGTCCCATGGACTCGGTGTCATTTCGTCTCGCTAACAGGCTGTTGAATAATCCGACCGATGCCGCTGCTCTGGAAATGACATTGAGCGGGCCTACGTTACAGTTTCAATCCGATACCGTTATTACGATCACCGGCGCTGACATGCAGGCTACGCTTGATGGGCTGCCGGTAGCGCGCTATCAAACTATACCCGTGTCTGCAGGTCAGGTCTTGGTCTTTGGCAAAGTGCTTGGCCAAGGTACCCGAGCATACCTTGCCATCGCTGGAGGGATTCAAGTTCCCTCTTATCTAGAGTCAAAGGCTACTTTCACGCTCGGCCAGTTTGGCGGGCATGCTGGTCGCGCATTGAGAACAGGTGATGTACTGCACTTGTCATCGCCTGATGCTGTTGCCTCTGCTGCACTTGCGATTCCGGAAATTCCTGAGGTGATGGAGTTGCGCGTCATATATGGTCCACACGGCGCTCCGGACTTTTTCACTGATGCCGACATTAGTGAGTTCTTTGCCAGCGAATGGAAAGTACATTACAACTCAAGCCGTACGGGTGTGCGGCTGATTGGACCAAAGCCTGCCTGGGCCAGACCCTCCGGTGGCGAAGCCGGCATGCACCCTTCCAATATTCATGACAACGCCTATGCTTTTGGGACGGTCGATTTTACCGGCGACATGCCAGTGATACTCGGACCGGACGGGCCTTCTCTGGGCGGCTTTGTGTGTCCAGCCACGGTCATCACTGCAGACCTATGGAAAATCGGACAGCTTTCTGCCGGACAAAGCCTCAAATTCGTTCCTGTTAGCTACGAGGCAGCAGTGGCTGCAGAAGCTGCGCAAGCTGCAGCCATTGAGCAAGGGCGGCTTCCTCCCGCTGACAGCGCACCTGAACTTGATGAACTTGGTACTCCCATTGTCAAACGTATGCAATGGGAAGACGACGAACTGGTGTGCCGCCTAGCGGGTGATCATTTTCTGCTTATTGAAGTAGGCCCCATGGTGCTGGATATTCCGCGCCGCTTTCGCGTGCATGCCCTTATGCTGGCACTCGAAGAACTTGGTATTGCCGGTGTCAGAGAGCTCACTCCCGGCATTAGATCTCTGCAAATCCATTACGACAGCCAGAAAATTCAGTTGTCTCAATTGCTAACTATCATCGAAAAGACAGCCCAATCGTTGACCACTGGCGACCTGACAGTCCCAAGCCGCGTGGTTTATCTCCCTCTGAGCTGGGATGACGAAGCCTGCAAGTTGGCCATAAAAAAATACATGCAATCAGTGCGCGCTGATGCGCCATGGTGCCCGAGTAATCTGGAATTTATCCGGCGCATGAATGGCTTAGATTCAATCGACGATGTGAAAGATATTGTCTTCAATGCCTCATATCTTGTTATGGGTCTTGGTGATGTTTACCTAGGGGCTCCCGTTGCAACTCCCATTGACCCAAGACATCGATTGATTACAACCAAATACAATCCGGCCCGAACTTGGACGGCAGAAAATTCCGTCGGTATTGGTGGTGCCTATATGTGCGTGTACGGCATGGAAGGTCCGGGAGGCTATCAATTTGTCGGCAGAACCTCGCAGATGTGGAATCGCTACAGAAAGACTGCCGAGTTCTCGCAGCCGTGGTTGCTGCGTTTCTTCGATCAGATTCGCTTCTACGAAGTCAGCGCTGATGAGCTCGCGCATATCCGGCGCGACTTTCCCAAAGGCCAGGTCGCTCTGCGCATCGAAGAGACGGAGTTTTCGCTATCTCAATACGAAAGCGGGCTGACGGAGAATAAAGACAGCATAGCGACATTCATGGAAATGCGAGAAAAGGCTTTTGAGGAAGAGTTGCAGCGTTGGCGCGATAACGGCCAGTTTACCTTCACTCCCCCAGAAGCGAATGAAAGTAACGCCGCTATCAGTGAAATCCCAGCAGGGGTATCACCGATAGACAGCTCAGTATCTGGCAATGTCTGGAAAGTTGAGGTGGAGGAGGGTGAGAGTGTCAGCGCAGGACAAACGCTGATGATCTTAGAGTCCATGAAGATGGAAATCGAGATTCATGCTCAACAAGCAGGAAAAATAAGCAAGATTTTGGTTGGCGAAGGACATGACGTCCACGCTGGCCAGTGCCTGATATGGCTTGAACAAAACAAAGAGGCTAACGATGACTGAGATAGTAGATTTGCGCATAGCACAAGTGCACGAGGCCTATGCCGATGGAAGGGAAACGCCAGAATCCTTAATAGCCAAGCTTCGCACTCAGGCTCTGGCCCAAGGTCAGTTTAATGCATGGATTCACTTGTTAAGTGAAGAGGAGCTGCAAGTCTATTTGGATGCCCTCAAACTCAAGCCCATAGAAGAGTCTCCACTTTGGGGCATCCCTTTTGCAATCAAAGACAATATCGACCTTAAAAATATACCAACCAGCGCCGGCTGCGAAGCATATACTTACACGCCCGAGCAATCGGCAACGGTGGTTGATCTGTTGATTGACGCCGGTGCTATACCACTGGGCAAAACCAACCTTGATCAATTTGCTACTGGCCTTGTGGGCACTCGTTCTCCTTTTGGTGAAGGCAAGAACGTCTTTAACCCAGACTATATCAGTGGTGGCAGCAGTGCGGGTTCCGCCATTGCCACAGCGCTAGGTCAAGTCTCTTTTGCTCTGGGTACTGATACTGCTGGGTCAGGGCGAGTCCCTGCTGCTTTTAACAATTTGATCGGTCATAAACCGACTAAAGGCCTGCTGAGTACCTGCGGAGTCGTGCCTGCATGTAAGTCTTTAGACTGTGTGTCCATTTTTGCGTTAACCACTGAAGACGCCGTGCGCGTGTTCGACGTTGCAACGCTCGCAGATGATAACGATCCCTACTCACGAGAAAACATCGCGTTCAACACGCAACCCTATTGGAGTGATAAAAAACCGAGAGCCTTTAACTACGGAATCCCAGCCCAACTTGAATTTGATGATGCACGGGCAGAAGAATTGTTTCATCATGCTTGCGCACAGCTCGATGCACTTGGCGGCCAATCCGTTACGCTTGATTTTGAGCCTTTCATGAAAACAGCGCGCCTGTTATATGAGGGTCCCTGGGTCGCAGAGCGTGCTTGGGCAACACAGGATGTCAATCCCAATGCACTGTTACCGGTTATTCAGGACATCCTAGCGACAACGCAAAACTTTGCGGTGACCGATGTGTTTGATGCCCAGTATAAACTGCAAGCATTAAAACGAATCTGCGATCGCGAACTGGATAAAGTTGACTTTGTAGTGACGCCAACAACCCCCACTTGCTATCTCAGGTCTGAGATAGAAGAACAACCAGTAGCATTAAATTCTAAGCTTGGCACCTACACGAATTTTATGAACCTGCTCGACTATGCCGCCACTGCTATCCCGGTTGGACGATTGAGTTCACAAGTCAGTTGGGGAGTGACTCTGTTTAGTCGAGCCTTTACCGATATTCGTTTATTGAGTTTTGCCGGAGCATTACAGAGACAACTCAATCTGCCATTAGGCGCCACGCCACACACCTTGCTCCCGCAATCAGTAGAATCCGCCCGTACTGCCCCGGAGGAGTCAGTGGCAGTTGTTGTGTGTGGTGCCCATTTATCGGGGCAGCCGCTAAATTGGCAATTACAGGACCGCGGCGCCACCCTCACAATGAAAACCCGTACAACACAGGCCTATGCCTTGTTCGCACTGCCGGACGGAAAGCGCCCCGCGCTTGTTCAAAAAGAAGCCGGCTCTGCCATTGAAGTGGAAGTCTGGCAAATGCCGATGGCAGAGTTTGGCAGTTTCGTAGCGGGTATTCCTTCGCCACTTGGAATCGGCAAGGTAGCTCTGGAAACAGGAAAATGTCTTCCGGGCTTTATTTGTGAAGAAGGTGGGATTGCTGATGCGCAAGACATATCACATTTTGGTGGGTGGAGAGCCTATCTGGCAGCAAAATAAAACTGCACAAAAGGAGCTATCAATGATTCACACTATCAATAGCAAATTTCAGTCCCCAATCGTCGCTAGATTGTCTTCACTGGCCATTTCTTTGCTCCTTCTTCAGGGAGGCTATGCCCAAGCCGATACCGATCTCACTAGTGTCAGCTGGATTCATGGGGCGCAGAACTGCGAAACTGCGAGGACAGAGCCAGATTATATACAATGGCAGCAACTGCGCTACCAGAGCAACACCATAATATTTAGACAGAATAAGTGTTCCAATTATGAAGCGCCATTCGTCTATCTTTTTATAGGTGCGCAAAGGTCCCTGTTGATAGACACTGGTGCCACCGAAGAGGGTGGTAGCAGCTTACTTGCTGCTGTTAGAGAGATCACCGACTTGCCCCTTATTGTTGCCCACTCCCATGGTCATGGCGATCATATTAAGGGAGATGGCGCCTTTTCAGAACAGGTAGATGCGAGTGTTGTCGGTGTGGGAGCTGATGCGGTGCAGTCATTCTTCGGTTTTGAAAACTGGCCGGAGGAGCAGGCAGAGCTTGAACTAGGGGGGCGCACAATAAGCCTTTTGCCGGTCCCGGGTCATACAGACGACGACCTAGCCTATTACGATCCTGTGTCCCAGTTTGCTGTCACTGGCGACACCCTTTACCCTGGCAGATTATATGTCAGAAATTGGTCAGCCTATCGAGCCAGCATTGCTAGGCTGAACGCCTGGATACAGGAAAAGCCAGTGACTTATGTTTTGGGAACACATATTGAAATGACGGCGGATGCAAACGTCGACTATCCCATTCGCACTACCTACCAGCCAAATGAGCACCGACTCCCTTTGGCACCTTCTGATATCCTCAAGCTGCATGAAACTCTCATGTCGCTAGAGGCACCAGAAAGAACCTATCTAGGCAGTTTCGTCATCTGGCCAGTAAATTGATTAGAGCTCGTCCCAGGTAGTCCAGTCGATTGGGCTACCAGGATGCGCCACGACGAATCTAGCGGGTATTACGCGCTCTAAACTGCTCTGGCGTAAACACCGGAAAACCAGAATCGCGTGCGCCACGGCCTACCCCATGCATGAGAATAAAATCGTTCAAAATTCGAATATCTGTTGAGCCATTAATCAGAGTTACTGCCTGTAAAGCTGTCTGTAGATGTCTCGTACTCAATTCCAATGAGTGTTCATTGGGCCGAAAATTAGACCGTAATCGGTAATCCATACCAGGCTGGCTTGTCATTTCGATACGCCCACCAAAGATCATGGAAACGGGCTTAGTATCAGCAAGTTTAACTAGCGCTCCAAGTGATTGGCGGTATTCTTTAAAATCTCTAATTACCAGTCGACCAGGATAGAAGGCATTGCCAGTGAACATAAGCTGGGCCCAAGGGTCATATAGACTCATGGCAGCAGTGTCTAAGCCTGGAGTTGGCAAAACCTCTAACAGGCGACCACCTAAGTCAAGTTGACCGCCTTCAAGCCATCCCACACCAAAAAGCTGATCTCGTGACTCTTCCGTAGGCGGTATTATCACAGTGTTGGGTCGATCACTGAATTGGCCAAGTGCGCCTAGTTGCGACTGATCAGAACCAAGCGGCATTACAAGAAGCTCAGGCATTTCAACTCCTTGCGCATCTGACCACCTAGTTAATACCTGATCAACGACCTCACGCAGTGGGAAGTACTCGGTTTCTTCGGTCGCACCTGTATCGAGCAGCAAGGCACGCTCGTTACCCATGAGGAGGTACATAAAAGGCGCTTCCCAGTGAATTGCAGGGTTTTGTCTGAGAATATAGGTATGCTCGTTATACCGGTGTACTTGGATACGCACATCAGTATTAGCTTTAGCAGACTGGCTGCCGTGGATCCAAGTAAACCGGAGATTGCCAGGCGCTGCCGTTTCTCTATCGAATGAAATTTGAGCTTGGCTTTGAACATTAACTAGCACGATGGCTAGGATAAGAAATAATTTTTTCATTGCTAACCTCTATAGGTCCGATGTGTATGACCAGGGCACCTGGTTTAAAATAAGAAAATCATCGTAGGTATATATGCCAGGCTCTTCAATTTCGAAGCTTGCTTCAACGGCTTGATCAAGCATCTCAAGAGTCATCTGCATAGGCGGTTCGCTGGGCTGCCAAGTTGTGCCAACTGGATAGTCGACCCCAGGTGTTGTGGTCATTTCTATATGATTATTAACCAGATGTACGACAGGGTTTTGATCCGCAATACTGCGCAGTTTTCGAATGCTTGCAGCCCATGCATCCCAATCCTCAATATAGAGGCGACCGCGATAGAACATATCGCCCGTATATAGGAGATCGGTCCAGCCATCATAAATCGCCAACTCTGACCCTTCATGTCCCGGGGTTCCTGTTACTACTAGCTCCCTTCCGCCTAGATCAAAGTTAACAATTTGCTGCGGGTAATTATCAATCCCCCAAAATGACATCACCTCTTCATGGGTCAATCCAACCATGACTGTATTGGGGCGATCTACAAACTGATTCCATGCAGCGAAGTGGTCACCATGCAAATGACTGTTGGCAACAATTAACTCAATATCCTCTTGGCCGTTACGCTCTTCCCATCCATTAATGATTTCATCGACTACCTCGCGAAGAGGAAATAGCGCAGGCGAAGAAGTAGAGCCCTGATCAATCAGCATCGCTACCTCATTGCCAAAAAACAGGTACATAAATGCACCCTCGTAATTTATTGCCTTGTTCTCACGGAGAATATAGGTGTGTTCGTTATAAGCATGCACTTGGACTGCTGGATCATCGTTGTCCATTGCTGACTTGGAGCCATGTATCCAGCCATCGGGAAATTCGCCAGGCGCTCGCTCATCGAGAGGGAAAGCTAAGCGTGCTGGCGCCATGGCGGAAAACGCCACGTCAATAACCAGTAACAAGGAGGAAACCGTCGCAATACCTGCGATGGTGCGTAGTTTTTCAGAATGTTTTATTAGACCCATTAAAATACCACTCGTTTTAATAACCAATAAGTACCCACACCAGCAATCGTGACTGTAGCTGGACGAGCAACGCGTTCAGTGTAAGCAGACCAACCTCGCAGCCAGCCAACTGCTGCAAAAGCCAATGCCAACACTGTAATCTGACCTGCTTCAACCCCAAGGTTGAACATCAATAGGGCTGTGTAAAAGTTTTCAGCGGGCAACATGAGCTCAGACAGTGCCGAGGCAAAACCTAAACCATGTAGTAGTCCAAATAATGTCACTACGACTAATCGCCAGCGCGCTAAAAAAGGGCTGTAAAGGTTGTCAACTGCGATAAAGATAATCGAGGCTGCAATAAGAGGTTCTACGATGCTTGCCGGCACTGACACCATGCCCAGAGTGGCAAGACCAAGCGACAGTGAATGTGCAACGGTAAAACAGCTAACTTGATAGAATAGTGTCGACAGCCGTGTAGATAGGAAGAACAAACCCAAGACAAACACGATATGATCCAAGCCCCATGGAATGATGTGCTGAAATCCAATTGCCAGCCAACTCAAGCCCGGTATCCAACCCTGAAATGCCGTTACTAGCTTCGCCGTAAACGACGAACCAGCTACCGCAGAATCCGCACTTAGTGGCACTGATCGACTGCTGCGATCATTACTTGTTAGCAGTCGAGATACGGGTAGTTGGCGTGAGGCTGAATCGATGCGCAGTAAGGCTGGCCATGGAACCTCCAGCCACTCGGCAATGCGCATTTCGATCGATGCATAGGCTAGCGCAGTTGAGGACTCTAATCCTAAGTTGCCAAAGTTGAATGTAAGCTCTGCCATTTGAGGAGAGAGAGGGTTTTCGATGGCTTCAAGCGATGCCGCAGTAAGGCTCCAAGTTTCTATGTTGGCGGCAACTTTCACACCGTTCACGAAAATGCCTAGACCATCTAGCAATTTATTGACCGCAGGCTCAAGGTTTACCCACTGTTCACTGGAGTCCATATTCACCGTCCGCCAGTAATCTTGCGGTGATAACAAAGACTGTCCTAAGTCTATTTTAACTCGCAAAGTAACTGCTTCTGGATTTGTAGTATCTAGGAGCAGGTCTGTCATGTTCAAGAGGTGAGCTTGGGCAAAGGTTGTTATAAATAACAAACATAAGCCGCAGATAACTTTGTTTAGTTTCATTCCTGCTTCCCAAGTGAACCAAGACTGTGGTGTACCTAAAGCAGTCCCAATAATTAGTGGGTCACAGGTGAATTACACAAACAGACTGTTTTTAATAGAACTCTGGACTTGTATTACGCAATTACTATGCCAAGCAAACTTGCTTGTAGACATAAGCGTTTTTGATCTCGTTCATTGAGATCACGTGTCTTATCCTACAGAGGGTTTTTCCCACGATTAGCCATGCGCTAAATTGTTGCTGTCACATTCAGCTAGCTAGGGATATGCCGACGCAACTATATTTTTGCCCCCATTTCTTGCCGCTTTGCGCCGAAGTGTGGGTTCACTATAAATTATTGCTGATTGGCAAAAATATTTGGGACGCAAAAAAATATGACTTAATGACTAATCCCAATATTATTTATAGCGCTAACTTGATTCCCGCACGGGGTCTAGTGCCACAGAAAGACCAATTGAGAATTGCAGTAAAGACAGGATTCACGCTTCATTTCTGGGCGAGCGCTCAAAAAAAGGGCGCTCCGAAGAGCGCCCTTTTTGTTACCGACTTAGATTGTGAAGTTCACTGCTAAGAAGTCGTAGTGACCGCGAGGACCCGCTGGGCGAAACAGAGTGCCTAGGTATGGTTCCTCATCTGACCAGTAGGTTGAACAGTAAAAACTAAAGCTCGTCCCAGGTAGCCCAGTCGATTGTTCTACCTGGATACGCTACGTTCGAAAATGGCCAGCTCTGCTCTATCCACATCTCTGTCCATTCGAAAAGGATCGCATCAAATCCTGCATCAAAATCGGCCTGCGTGACCCACATTGTAACCTGGGCGTCATATCCCGGTTTGCTGCTTGGCCGGACGTAGACACTGCCCATTTCTCGCTCACCGTCCTGTGTAAGTACACCATAGGCGAAAGATTCACGTCGTTCGAAACGGCCTTGCTCATTCAACATGTCCTGCATAGCCTCTTCAGCAGTGATGCCTTCACGGGGCCAGTTCCCAGAGCGGGAAAAAGTCTTTTGTAGATGATCAATCGATGACATGTAAGCAGCGTAGTCGAGATCCACTAATTCCGGACCAAGGGGTACCAGCTTGAAGCCCCAGCCCCCGACAAGCACCGAAGGCTCGAACGCTTCCGGAATAAACGCGTCATCAAGAGCTGCCTGTGCCTTTATATTATCTAGGAACTGCTTGTACTGTCTGTAACCTTCAGTCATGGCCCGAGAACAGTCCTGGGGTGTATCACGCACACCATCGGTACGCTTGCAAGGTCCCTCATTCACCTCAGGCAAATTTTCCCGAACCCACACTCCGGCATCGCGGTAAATGGGTTGGTCATTGGAGCTGGTATCGACATTCACAATAACGCCATCTTCAAATGTCAGGTGAAAGGTATCCGTAACATCGAACCCTGTCTCAAGAGCCTGTACTCGATCATCCTGCACTGTGATGGGGCAGGCTATCGTGCCTCCGTCTTCAAGAGCACAAGGCGTACGAACCAGTACCTTGTAATTGCCCCCTTCAGCTGAGGCCTGGTAGCCAAGGATACCCGCAGCGGAAGCACCCGCCTCGGTGAGAAATGCCTGCAGCCTGTTCGCATCAAACGAATAGAACGCATCGATCATTCCTTCGGCCTTTTCAAGGTTTGCCGCCAGTTCTGTTTTTTCAGGTTCTGTTGCCATCTCTGTGGTCACCTCTGCCTCATTGGAACAAGCGGCCAGACCAAACAAACATAATGTAGATACCGCAGCTCGTTTCTTTAATGACCAGTACATAGAAAATTCTCCGAAATAATTGATGGTTAGTTGCGGCGGCATGCCTACCTGTCTTGCGCAATTATTGATACTTTGATGATAGTCTCAGAGAAACTTTCATTAAGGCCAAAGTTGACCGATATCCTAAATCGCTACCGCGCCAAGCTTATTCAGTTCTGAATCTAGCAACTGTTGCACCGTATCGGTGCAGCCGCCGCAGCCTGTGGATGCCAAGGTTTGGGTCTTAATCTCGGCCAAAGTAGTTGCGCCATCTATTACTGCACTTGTAATCACCAGCTTGCATACATCGTTGCAGTAGCAAATCGTATCGGTGTCGGCGAAGTTATCGACAAAAGCGCTGTCACTTTTTGTGCTGGGCAAAATCAATTCCTGAGGATCTTCCGGAAGCTCCTCCCTATTTAGCGCTATTTTCAGAAAATTTTCGTAGTCGCTAACATCACCGACAAGCACTGCGCCGAGCAAGGTTCTTCCATCTTCGGAAACCACTAGGCTTTTGTATATATCGCCAGAGGTATCACTGTAAGAATAAGTGCGGGCTCCTGGTGTGCGGGCAATAGAATCGCCAATACTCGCCACATCCACACCCAGCAATTTAAGCTTGGTGCTCATGTCGGAACCTTTGAATTTAGCTTGTCCTCCAGTGATTTGTGATACCGCCACTTTTGCCATTTGATAGCCAGGGGCTACTAATCCAAAAATCCGACCTTCCCAGGCGGCGCACTCCCCAATGGCATAAATATTTTTCTCGGATGTTTGGCAATGATCATCAATCGCAATTCCACCTCGATGCCCTAGGTTTATTTCGCACTTTTTAGCTAACTCATCGTGAGGACGAATTCCCGCAGAAAAAATAATCATATCGGTTTCAAGATGGGAGCCATCGGTGAAATTCAAGCGGTATCGGTAATGCTTTCCATCACTAATTTCTAGGGTGCTTTTCTGGGTGTGGACGTGCACGCCAAGCCTTTCAATTTTGTCGCGTAAAAGCTTGGAGCCACCGTCGTCCAGCTGCACTGGCATCAGGTTTGCTGCAAACTCCACTACATGGGCTTCAAGGCCCATGCCGTTTATAGCGTTAGCTGCCTCCAGCCCTAGCAAGCCACCACCAAGCACTACCCCCACTTTGCTTTGAGCACCGGAGACTTTAATCTTCTCGAGATCTTCTATTGTTCTATACACATGACAATGTTCCTGTTCATTACCTGGAACCGGGGGCACAAAAGGATAGGAACCGGTGGCTAATACCAGCTTGTCATAGGATTCCAAACGACCACTTTGCGTAATAATCCATTTTTCTGACTTATTAATATCAACCACTTTATCGTCAAGAATGAAACTCACACCCTTGTCGCGATAATATTCTTGCTCGGTGAGTGCTAGATCGGCAGCAGTAGAACCTGAAAAATAGGTGCTGAGATGAACCCTGTCGTAGGCCAGCCTCGGCTCATCCGAAAAGGTGGTAATTTCATAATCATCAGCGTTTTCGCTAGCGAGAAGATATTCGATAAACTGGTGACCAACCATGCCGTTTCCGATTACGACAAGCTTTTGTTTTTCCTTTTTATTCATTCGTCCCTCGCTAGATAGTTCATCTCAAAAGCTCTACTGCATAGCAAGGAAGGTGCCAATGGGAATGGTATTAGTTAAATGGGCTTGAAAGCGCATGATTACGCTTTTTTGAAACCGTTCATGCGTTATTGGCTGCACTATAAGTAAGCAATACCCATATTTTGGATTCGATATGGTGCGATTTTGAAAATTGCTTTAATAAAAAGTCGGTTGGTAATGGGGGGATGAAATTGAATTCTGATTTGGCTATTTGCTGGTTAATGCCCAGAGGCGGAATAATCCAAACAGTCCTTGGGACTGTTTGTCCCCTACGGGCATCGCGCTTTGCGATCAAAGCAGATTTTTTCGCAATCAGTCGAACTTCGGACACGATAAGTTTCAATGCTCAGTGCCGGCATATGCCTAATAAGATCAGTATGTTATGTGTTCTGTCCTTGAGTATGCGCCTTAATTGTCGCTCCAATCCAGCCATGGGCCTCAGTGAAGCCCACAGAGCATGTTTGCTTGTGCTTTTTTATGGATTTTTGCCCTTCAGATAAATTTCCACTGTTGAAATCGAGGGGGCGGATTAATAGGGGGTTGAGGCCTCTGCGCGGCAGTTATTCCGGCCCCTCGCTGCTGACGGCTCGTTCCGCTTCAAACTGCGAGGCAGGCACTGGGCGACCAAGCAAATAGCCTTGATACAAAGTGCAGCCGTTGTTGAACAAAAAATCGCGCTGCGTTTCGGTTTCGACGCCCTCCGCAATTACGTCCATACCTAGTAAAAGGGCCATGTTGATAATAGTGCGCACAATGGCGGCATCCTTGCCCTCGAGGTGAATATTGCGCACAAAGGACTGGTCTATTTTCAATAAATTCACGGGCAGTTGCGATAGGTAGGTCAGTGAGGAATAGCCAGTGCCGAAATCATCGATGGCGAACTGCACACCTGTTTCGTTGAGCTTGTGCATGTTCAGTTTAGCGAGCTCCAGATTATCCATCAGAGTTGACTCTGTAAACTCAAACATCAATAAGCGCGGGTCAATCGCAAGCTCTTGCAAGCGAGATATTAGTGTTTCGGCAAAGCTATCCGCAAAGAACTGTTTTGCCACGAGGTTGATGCTGAGCTTGAGGTTTTGGCATTGGGGAAGCTGCTGCCATGCTTTGATTCTGGCTAGCCCCAGCTCGAGCACCTCATTGTTCAGCGCCAGTATCAGACCGCTTTGCTCGGCAAACGGAATGAACTCCAGTGGCGCAATCACGCCACGAACTGGGTGATTCCAACGAACCAGCGCTTCGGCGCCAACCACTACGCCGCTCACGTCCCATTGTGGTTGATAATACAGTTCAAACTGGTGCTGCTGGATGGCCTCACGCAATTCGACTAGCAGCAATGCCCGTTCACTGACTGCGGTTTGCCAGGCCGGGTCGAAAAAGCGGATAGCGTTACCATCATCGTTCTTAGCCTGGAGCAAGGCGATATCAATCTGCTTGATCAGCTCCGCGGTATCTGCAGAGCCATCGCCAAACAGGGTAACCCCAATACTGCAACTGGAGTAATACTGAGATGCCTTTAGCTGATAGCTACCTTCCAACTCGGTCAGTATTGTTTGCGCCGCTTCTTGCACTTTTTTTGCAGCTTGAGCGGCATTTTTCCCCAGCACAGCAAGCACTACAACAAACTCGTCACCGCCATAACGCGCCACGGTATCCTGTGGTGACGCCAACCACTGTAGTCGCTCCGCGATCTCTATTAGCAATTCATCACCTGCCTGATGCCCCAGTGTGTCGTTAATAACACTGAACTTATCTAGGTCTATCATCAGCAGTGCACCGAAATGTTTGAGCTCAACACTGCGCGCTACATGTTGTTCCAGCAAGGACAGTAAGCGCCTCCTGTTTACTAGGCCAGTAAGCGGGTCGAAATTCGACAGTTTATTGATCTTTTCCTCAGCTTTTTTAATGGCGCTTCTATCGATGTAGTCACCCACATAATGAGTAATCACGCCAGCAAGATTACGGACGGCCGTTATGGTGAGGGACTGGGGGTAAACCTCACCGCTCTTGCGACGATTGTAGATCTCGCCGTGCCAGTAGCCAGTGGCCTTAATGGCATCCCACATTTGTCTGTAGAACTCGGCGTCGTGCTCACCTGAATTTAAGATCGTGGGACTCTGGCCTTCAATTTCGGCCTGCGTATAGCCGGTGCTTTTCTCAAACGCAGCATTAACCCGCAGGATGCGCAAATCGGCATCGGTAATCAAGATGCCTTCCTGGGATAAGAACGCAGTGGCGGCAATGCGCAGTTCGTCTTCCGCGTTGCGCCGCTCTGTAATATCCCTTGCTAACATCAGGTAGTGAGTATCGCTGTAAGCATTCACGAGGCTGACTCCGGAAATCTCAAAGTAATGCCTCGCATCTTTACGCTCAATCCAGTAAATGCGGCCCGATGTCCTGCCGTGTTGGTCGATATCGGCAATGGCATGCTGGCAAACCTCATAAGCCTGAGCTGATATGAACTCCTGGATCTTGCGACCAATGAAAATGCTGGGTGGTGCTAGTAAAATTGTGTCATTAACACTGGAGTGATAGTCGACTATTGTGCCATCAGACTTTATTTCAAACATAAGATCTGGGATCGCGTCCATTGTTGCTAGCATACGCGAATTCGATTCTTTTAATGCCTTATATGGCGACTTGATTCCAGAGACCACTAAGGCCTGATACAGATAGGCATACGCAAGCACCTTGTACAGATGTCCAGTGACGTTATAGATATCGAATAGGTTGATGAAAAGTGTAAACAATATCTCACTTAATGCCATGATGGCGGCGGCTAAACCTAGGTAGATAGTATGAGTACGTTTGGTTCTGATACCTCGCTGCCACAACAGGTAACCCACTACGCCATAAATAAGAATCAGGACATACTCGACACCGATTTTGAAACCAGTAAGCCCTGTGTCCTCATCATAGTTGTTGGGCGTCAAATGCGGAAAATACAGGAACAACACATGTAAACCCGCCACGACTATGGCCACTGCAGTAAGCAGTAAGTAACGATACTTAGCAGGCGCGCTAGTCACTGGTATCACTAACGCAGCTATCAAGGCCAGCGCAGCCAGACAGCGAGCAGCAAGCCAAAAGTTAATAGTCTTATCCGGGCCGCTGGGGGTTACAAAGTCAGGCATTCCTTGGTAGGAAAGCAAGTGACTAAAATCCAGCACAGCAACACCTAGAAAAAGACAAGCCACTGACACTGTGCGGTAGTCGGCCCTGCCTAGGTAGGTATGCCAACCCACTGTGAAGACGGAGGCCGCCACGACAATAGCGATTGCCTCTAGAATAGAATGCACCGGGAGGTAATCGACAACACTTGAGAACTCATGCGATGGGAGAAAACCAAGCGTGAGTAGGAGTAGAAGCAGAGCTGTCAGCACTCGGCGTGAGGATTGGTTTGCCTGTGTATAGCTGTGATTGGCCAGCATATCGAGGAGTTTATAGGAGTATGGAGAATCACAATATCAAGCTGTCGACATTGGCGCAATGCGCGTCTTTCAAGTGCGACGGTTGCGGCCAAACTCCTTTGCAGTATCTGTTAGCAGCAAGCTGGGCAACCCAGTGCGGAAGTTCTCCAGTGCAGAGATGACCGTTTGTAGGTCGATAGCTTATGGGCGTTTAATGTGTGTGAGAATATTCGCACAACGTTAATCGCGCACAGTACCTGGTGGCACGGCGCGAGGATACATAATCCCCGCGTCTTTAATAAAAAACCCCGGTATATCAAAATGGTATATCGCAATATACCTCCATGGTATATCTGTGGGGCACACATGGGACAATTCACTCAGTTCTACCCAGAATCCTCCATTTATCACCAATACGGGTGACAGTTAGTCAAGATAAATTGGTATATTCGGTATACCAAAAATATTTTGGAAGTGGGGCATTATTCGTAGAATCGAAGGGCGGTGTTACATATATTTTGGATAAGAGATTGAGTACGATAGTCAAGTGATTTGAAAATATCGGTTGTAAATAAGGTAACGCCAGTTAGTCTAGTATTCATAGGTTTCTTCAAAAACGGTTGGTATCGCAGCGCAGAAAGTAGGCCGAATCAGCGAGCCTACGTAGACGCTTTTGTAGCCTAAGACTTAGTAGCGGAAGAAGAGCTATTCTCTAGATATTATTGACTAGATTTTTAGAAAAGTAAGGCGAAATGATTTGATCGCCTGTAAAGGGCTAATTAGTCGGTTCAGCTCGCAACAACTTCATCACTCAATCCAACCATTACCCATCGGATGAGTTCATCACCGGATGAGGATTGTGTCTCAACTAGCATGCGAAGAGATGCAGAGTAATTGTTTCCAATCGCAGGGTGGTCTACAGAAATAAAGGCATCGTCGGAGACTTTTCCGGAATATATTTTTTCTTCTCGGCTTGAATGGATTTCATAACGCTTGGTCCGTGAATTAAACCCTATAAGACGTCCATGAACCACAATCTCTTCAGCCATAGCGATATCAATCTTATCCACAATAACGTATGCCCTAGCAACTTGATCCCTAGTTAGCTCGAATAAGCCGCCTTTCCCTTCGCCTACAGCGCCCCAATCAAAGCGAATGCCAGACTCTATATCATTAAGTTCTTTAAGAAGCCTGCGATATTTCGACGCTACACGGCCTCTTAAGGAGTGAAGCTTATTACTAAGCAAACTTTCAGAATCGGCAGCAAGAACCAAGTTTCCCATTTCCTCCAATGCATTTGAAATTAATGAGCTATCAAACAAGTCAGAATGCTGAGAGGCTTGGAACTGGACTCCAAATGATCCCTTGAATACGTGACATACATTAACGCGTGTCTTCATTAGAATTTCTGAAGAAATTGCGCCTCGTACAGTAGGTATGCCTAAAGCTGCTTGGCCAAGCGCGTCTATCAATTCTTGAGAGGTAGATAGTACTGATCCAAGCTTCCGCGCTGGGATTTCGTGTCTTCGAGCATCTGTTGGAAATATATGATAGTTGAATGCTTCTCTTCTTGTAGATTTGGCAACCCGATTAACATCAATGTCAAATAGGCACTCTTCTGGTGCCTTAGCACTTCTTAGCATATAAGACTCTGACGGTAACTCACTGTCAGAAATTTGTTCAATAAGTCGGTATTCAATCTTTGCGGCGCTACCGGAGTAGGTTTCTACGGTAAAGACGAATCCATTTTCAGACTGTTCTATACCTGATCGAAGGTCTATAGCACCCTCGCAAAGGGCATTGTATCTCTCATGTGATACTGGCGTGTAGATCCACTCACAGAAATCTTCGTCATCGTGAGTAGATAGAACAATATATATTTGGCCTGTTTGGTTCTTGCATGAAAAGATTCGCGGAAAGTCATAGTATTCAAATACTTCTAAAAGTTCGAGCTTTCCCAATACTGTGTTCGAGGGTAGAAGCGTCATTTAGTGCCCCGCCCTGCTAATTGAGGCGAAAATATGTGTGTTGCTTCTCCAACGGATATGTTCCGCCACCATGTACAGTGGCCAGCACAATTTCTAGAAGGGGTTTCCTTAATCAGTCCTGCACCGTTCTCGAAGCTGGCCATAGCGACTATCTTCTTTCGTAGGGCAGGGATCGCTGTGGTTAGGGCTTCGCAATCTTGATAGGAGCGTAGCACTGAAAGGCCGCGTGCGAGGCATTCTGAACCTGTACGACCGGCCAATGGTTCACGCTCGTAATGTGATTTAAAGTCAAAGTCTTTCGGTCCATCTTTGCTGATAAGTCGATAGACCTTCCCTGTTGTTTCCACTGCGTCCTGTGGGGGGCAGTTCATGGGAAAATGTGTTGGCCAAGTGTACATGTACATCTCCTACTTATACTCTTCTTGACTGAGTTCTCAATTATTTTTGATCTTACTCATAAAAAGTGTCCGTGTGCTAAGCATACTTTTCTGCTTTCAAGCCCAAAATTACAATGATAGACATTGTTGGTATAAAATTAGACTAGGATCGTAGAATATACATTTCCTCACTTGAGCGGATGATTTACTCTTTTTAGTGCTTATTGATGCAAAAAATAGCTTACATTCCTATATTAGATAACTATGTTCATATCTTGCTGGCTTTCAATAACCTCTAGAGAACAGTGCATAAATAAAACCTACAATAATCGTTTTTCTGATGAGTCAAGAAAGTTCTGTTGTTCGTTATTGCTATTTAAAATATAACTTCCACAGAACCACTTTTGTCCGACCTGTTCAAGAGTATTATGCACTTACTTCCCACTTCATTAAGGGGCGCGCTTCATCGATTTCATTCTTGTACTTATTAGCTAAGCTATTCGGGAAGTGATCCGAGAACCCAATAGTTGAAGCTGCTAGATAGACGCGCGCGATCGTCAGACACATTAGGCAGTGCGATACATCTGCGTCTGAACCAATACCTCTTCCTTTGTTGAAATCTATGCGCTCAATCGAGAATGGAAGTGGGTGTACAAGATTGGAAAGATACCTGTAATCCCTGCGGAGGTTTCGGCAGATGCTAACGTCTCGTTCGAAATCGGCTTTTGTTTTGTACATCTCGTTGCCTCGCAATGCTTTGCTTTTCTGAGCATCCGTAAGTATTTTCAGAAATGAGTGTTCCTTCACTCTGGCTTTTTGTTTGGGTATCCCCTCTTCATATTCTTCTAGGCTAGGGTCCTGCGGGTTGGACCCCTTAATAATTTCGTACCATTCTACGTTTCTATGAAGTTGCAAAAGGAAAAACCGAAGTTCAGCCTCTTCGGAAGAAACTGACTCGATGCCAAAATAATAAATTGCTAAATATCCTTCCAGTAAGTTTCTCGCTAAAGAGGCAATAGTGCTAATATCCCATAGCGTGCTTTCGTGATGGCTGTTCGAGGAAGGTCTGGGCATTATTTTCTTTAGGCTGAATGCTGTCAGAGTTTGTCTTGTAAAAATACCGCTTGCACGTATGCCTCTTCCATCGGTATCTATATCGTGTTGATTTATTGATATCAACGCTGTTAGGTCAACGACCTTATCATAGAATTTTGCTTCCTGAAGGTATGAAATTTCGGCTTCAGATAGTTTTCTGATGGCAGTTTTATTGTTGCTCTTCTTGCTCGTTGTCAAACTACACTCCCTAGCGCATGCATCGCATATCCACGAATATGCATCTATACTTAGCATAATACTTCGCTGGTAAGTTCTGTGGTTTATTCATGTAAAAATTAGCTTAAACTCATAACCATTTGGCGAACATAACTCGACCAGTCTTTATAGCTCCTAATAGATGCAGATTTAATATCTGGTGCGTCTTTAGTAACGTCTAACTTGCTTTTCAGTAACCACATTGTTTGGGCAATATTCTTGATTGTTGTATATTCAACATGATTGGGAACAATGTGTGAGTCCAGAAATCCTCTTTGTATTAGTTTCGGACCTCGCTGATTATTATCAAGCCAAAATCCTCTTTCTCTTTCATTGTTAGGCTGCACTAGGCCGCCCTCAAACTGATAGGACCAGTTATTGAAGTCCACTTTCATGCGATCAAACAGCGCTTGAGAAACTATAAAGATGTCTAGATCTGAATGCTTGCCGAAATCTGTTCCAATTTTACTTGGTGCCAATGACTGACCTATGCGTCCGCTACCAGTAAGATGTATTTCTTTTGGATCAACATCAAGGCGCGTTCCAAGCCAAGCTCTCACAGATTCATAGAGAGCTGGTTTGGATTTGAATGCGAATGGTATTCCTTCAGATAGCCATAATCTGGCGATCGCGATCTTTGTGTGCTCGCCGCCATTCTTTGCAGCATTAACTAAGCTTTGAGCATTTGGATAACTACCTATAAATTCGTCTAAGTGCGTTGAGGCTTTAAATGCTTCCATTGCTTCCTCTCAATTGTGTTGATAGCTTTTGTTTTACTCCAAATAAAGCTTGTGATCTTAGAATTAGATATCTTGTTCTTGTATTGATTTTGTTAAGCCTTTTTTTGTCATGCGTGCGCGGTTCAGGATACTTTAGGCGAGCTACTATGCTAGCAGCTTCTAGTTCCGATATGCATGATAGATTACTCTTCAATCGTCTTGAAGTTTGTGCCAGCCCGTTCATTTTCCAGCCAAAGTATGCGACGGTTAAGTACAATTTAGGGAGATCCGTTTCGGGGACATGCCTTGTTAAGCGAACTGCAAAATACATTTCGGTAATTTTTCTGCCTATCGTTCGTTCATATCGACCTGTAATTACTCTGACAAGTTGCATGGCAATTGTAGAACCACCTTCTTTTTTTCCAAATAAAAGTGATTTCCAGACAGCACGACAAATAGATATTGGATCAACGCCTAAATGATGGCCAAATCTATGATCCTCCGCGGCAATTAGCATTGCGACTAGCGCGGGGGCAATATTCAGCTTGTCAGTTTCACGCTGAATTGTTGCTACTCGTAGCTTGATAACTTCCCAGTCTTTGTCTAATTGCACGGGACCCTCGATTGTCGCCTAACATTTATACTTCGCGTTTGCTCATGGCCCCGAAATCAAGGCCACTTTACTAAGAGTTGAGCGGTGAGTGTCCCGCTGAATTGGTGGAAAATCAAGACCGCCTAGCTATGCGAGCGTATAAATTTTTCAAAGATTGCATGTAAGTGTCGCCAAGAGCTAGATAGTCCGTAGTTTGAATAGATGGGAAGAGCACCATTTTGGATTCTGAATTTTGGCGCAAGATTAGAGCCTGCGTGTTTTGATCTCTTCGAGGTCTGTCTATTGGTTGCATGACATAAGAAAGTAGAAGGTGATACTTCTTGCAGATGTTATTGGCAAGAGAAACGGTTAAATGCGGAGGGAGTGAAGATTACTAGGAGAGGTGTACTAGGAGAAAAGGGATGCGGTGGTAACGTAATATATTCTAGGTTGTATTTGGGTATGAAAAGAAGTATTTGGCCGGCACAAAACGCTTTAGTAAAAACGTAGATGAGAGATTGAGGGAGCGATATGGTTATAACGTCAGAGATTAATCTTTAGGAGAGAGTGTTGTGTGAGGTTGTCGTTTAGTGCCCCAACAGTGCCCCACGGAGGTTTTTAGCTAAAGGGGTTTGAGGCTAAGTCATTGATATGTATGGTGCCCAGAGGCGGAATCGAACCACCGACACGAGGATTTTCAAT